>FZPS01000081.1_pt176 | contig 12704 bp, 17 predicted proteins | sample 1817821 | NCBI WGS metagenome assembly FZPS01 (sample SAMEA104158645, study PRJEB21678) | metagenome | place: Germany | collected 2015-04-21 | reverse complement strand
TAAGGTGGTTGTTTGGGGTGCCGGAGAGAACACACATTTTGATGACTTGGTAAAAAAGCCAGCGTTGAATTTAGATGGTTGTTTGGTTGGCGTTCGGGACTTTAATCATCCACTTTTTGATTATCTGCCTTGCCCCAGTTGCACGAGTAGCGTTTTCGATGAGATTAACAACGAAGGAAGTGGCATAGGGATAATACTACATTCGGATACAAGATTACCAGAACAGCTAGCTGGATTGCCGGTCATTGACAATAACAAATCTATGACTGAAATAGTTGAGTTCATTAAGAGCAAAAAGGTGATTCTGACCAACACCTACCATGGCGCTTACTGGTCTAGATTATGTGACAGGGTAGTTGTGGTTTTTGGGCAATTTTCAACACGATTTTTAGGCCTGAATGGCGTGAGCCACCTTGCAACTTATGCACAAGATTCAAAGTTTATCAACCGTATTCAGGGTGAAATTGTACAAAGCACCTACTTAGCGGAATGCAGAAGATTGAATAAGGAATTTAATTGTAAAGTAAAACCGTTAACAACGTAAGTGTGGCATTAAGGGAGTCCGCGTACATCAAGCTCTTGTCACCGCTGTTAGTGTAAAAACCTGGCCACGCAGAGCTTCAGGCAGTTGCTCAAATCATTGTCATCCACGGCATCAAAAGACCAGTCGCCTTTTGGAATTACATCTGGCATGTCGCTACTCATCTCAAGTATTCGTGGGGCCTTCATGCCCTCAGCCAACGCAAAGAAACACGTCTGGTTCCCTACAATGAATGCGGCATTGCGGATCATTGCAGCGGCTTGAGTAATGCCCGTAATAGGCTGAAATTGGGGCTTTATGCCTGTCTTGGTACAAAAGTCCTGGTATTCATTCTCGAAGCCTATAAACACCATTATGTCAGCGTAGGGCTTCAATGGTGCATAACTCATACGCCTGTTGCGGTAACGGTGGCTCCTGAATACGACGATCTTGTTTTGCAGATGGTTGTACTTATCCTCTTTGGGCACTTCGAGCCACGGCGCTTCCAAGTTGTAGTACATGGGCATTCTCTTCAAATACCTGTACCGAAGCATGCAATCGCCTCTACCAATCTGCACACGGCCATCACGAAAAGCCCCGAGGTTAATACATGTTCTCTTCTCGTCGCTATTGAAACTTCTTTGGGCATTGACACTTTTGATACAAGGCTGTGTGTTCAAGAATGCTGCCATGGATGTCACACTTGGAAAAACGTCGTATCGTGCATTGCCATAGCCCGTAGTATCCAAAAGCAAATGTATGTCTGCATTTGGTAGCTCTTCTGGCTCAAATACGCCCTCGTTGCTTAACATGAAGGGCATTGAGTAAATTATGTCACCAAGTGAACCCGGATGGAGATACTTCATGCCAATACTACCTGTTTTTGTGTTTTTGTTTGAGGCTTGAAAAGCCTAAAAACATAAACACTCTTAAAAGAAAGAAGTGTTTAATGGTTAGCTAATTGGAGGCTCTTTTGTTGCGTTACCTGTCCGCGAAACCAAGATTAAAAACCATAAAAGGCACAATAATCCCTTGGTGGACTAAAATCTAGTTTTGCCTAACGTCCTTCCAAGCGCTTTCATTGTGTGGCAGACATGGCGTGGTTGCACCATGAAAGAGACATCCACATCACCGATAGACCATACCTCTACAGTCTATCCCGTTTTCACGCAGGAGGCAAAACCGCGTTAACGGTTGCTTGCTTTTACATCTTGGTCGTGTCCGGCGCTGGAATCGCTACGCCAACACTTGTTTCATCGTCAGGCTGTCGTTACCTTGAAGTGTCAACTGGTTGAGCTGAATTGTATGGCTCCCCTGTTGGCGGGGTTCTCACCCGCTGTATGCATCTTGTTGGCGGCCCTACCAACTTATGCCATGGCCATTGCTGGCTTTAGGCTGCGCATACCCTTACGTTATTGACCATTGGCTGCATGCCCGATTGTAGCGTAACCGTCCAAGTTCGCATGCAATTTTTCTTTGATTTGGCTACTGTAGGTTAGCTTTCGCCTCCTACTCAGACTCCTTACTCGAAACCAAGATGTAAAAGAGCAATCACGGAGCTTTTAAGTATGCTCAAACTAACTGTCAGGTTGTCACCCGGTTCGTCTGGGGAACCACGCCACTGGCCTACCAGTATCTCGGGAATATGCACTTTTGAGACGCCACCTAGCCCGCCAGCATACCCCTAACGGTGTGAACAGCGCTACGTTGCCGCTGTCGTGTAATCCCGGAGTTCGGTCTTAACCTCTAGGTCTCCGACAAGTATACTATAACAATGAAAAAGCAAAAGTTAAAACTACTTCTTCAATTTTTTTATTTTTTTCTGAAATTGTTTGAGTCAAAGACCTTGGCGTCAGTAAACTCGTAGTTGCTACCGTGCGCCGCCACCATGACGATTTGCATATTGAGGGCCTTTGACAGGTGCTCAAGCATTTTACCGGCTAAAGGTTGGTAGTTTACGCTTAAGGCCCCTACAGGCTCGTCAAGTACCAGCAAACGCCGTAGCTTGCGCTTGTCTAGGCACAATATGGCCACGCGCAATGCCAAGGCCACAATGTCAACAACGCCATCACCCACGTTATCCGTAAGTGCATAGAGCTTGCCGTCCTTTTTTAACCGCATATCCGTACTTAACTTCCCATAGGTGATGCGGAAGCTCAGTTCGAATGTATACGGCTCTGGCAATACGGCAGCCAACGCTTTTGTGACGATGTTGTTAATGCGAATGCTGATACACTCAAGGGTCATTTGCGATGCTTCTTGAATGAGTCCTTGTGTCAATAGGAGATTTTCAAGATTGGCCTTCATCGCTTCAAGGCGTTTTGTATCTCTCTCTATGTCATCAAGATAGCCTTTTCTGCGGTAGTACACATCGATTAAGGATTGTTTACATGTATCGATGTCCATTACAAGCTCCGGTTGATAAGTGACGAATATTTGGCCTTCCACTCATTCAGGCGGGATTCGATGTCTGCTTCTGTTTGTTGGATAAGTTCTGACAGGCGTGCAATCTCTGCCTCAACTTCGAGTATGGAGTTGAACCCCGCTTCTTTAATCTGGTTCTTGATGGCAGACAATCGCCCCACCGCCTGATTGTATTCGGTTACGGCTGCTTCTGCTTTTTTCTTGAGGGTCAGTAGTTCGTTGGTGTCGATCATTGTAGTGTCCTTTCAAAGATGGAGTTAATGACGGATCGGTTTGGTAGTGCCTCTGTTAACTTTTTGAAATTGTCGCGGTAGTTCAGTGTAATCTCGAAGTCGCCATCGATGCTGCCAATGATTTCGTTCAGCTCTTCTTTGCGGTCATTGCGGTCATCTATGTAGTCCCGACGGATTGGATTCGACAATGGTAGCTTTTTGCTAACGACTGTCATCATATCGGTATCGACAATATGCACGACGGGCTGGAACTCACATTGATCTGCACGGAGTCTGAAGATGCTCCCGCAGTTGACAACGAGTGTACTTCCGATGGTGGTTGTAAACGGTTTGTGAAAGTCGCCCGCTATGACCAATCGGACGTTGGGCGGTATGCAGTTCTTAACAAAGTTCCCTACCTGCGCATTTTCACTTACGCCTGGGAATATCTTATTTTCCAGATAGAGGCCCTTGTGTGCAACCAGAATGTCTTTTGACGCTGTAATTCTCTGATCGGTGTAGGCCATGCAGGTGAAGGGCAATGTATCATCGGCATAGATGTCTGTGAATACGCCAGATACACACATCGCTTGATAGGGCGTCCTGCTGATCTGCTCATAGAGATGCTCAGGAAGATCATGGTTTCCTGCAATGGTGTATATCTTCTTGTCCTTGGTGTTGGCTTTGATGTAATTCAGCCACACCACACAGCGATTGAAGAACTCGAATGACACGCCACGCCAGCCATCAAATACATCACCGGCTATTACCACGGCGTCTACATTGGCATCCGAAGCGATTTCACCAATGCAGGCCATCTTTTGTTCAATGACCTGTAGCCAATCCTCTTCGGCAAGGCGGCATTCGGGTTTCTTCTCTTTTAGGTGTATGTCAGCCGTGCAGAGTAGTTTCATTGGTGTTTGCATCCTTCTGCGCCGCACAATGGGCACACATCCGGCATTGCGGCATCGAACTGCGCCTTTGTGCGTTCTTGTAGCTGTTTTGCGTTGATGTAGTGCTGCTTTTGTGTTTGGTACTGCCTGTGTGCCGCCTGTAGTGAAGTGACGCTCTTTCGTAGCTCTGGAAGGCCCTCCGCAAGCGCACAAATAGCCATAATTTGCGTTAAGCTGTCCTTGCCATATGAATACTTGGTGACGTTGTTTTCAGCGGTTAAATGGCCCTTGTATAGCGTGTTAAACGCCTCGCGTTCAACCGTTATATTCTTTGCTCTGGTAACATCGGAAAGCAGAGTTACAAGCTCAGCGTGACCATCTTCGGCAGATTTAAGCGCAGTACAACGTCGGTATTCTGCGGTATACATTTCACACGTCTTTGATAGCGATCGTTTGTCCTTTGATAGTTGTACAATACTGTTGTATGCTTCTATAATGGCGGTGACATCCTCAAGGGCCGCCATCGAATCTTGGATGGCCTTTGCGGCGTTGGCATTTATACGGTAATCGTCGTATAAACGTGTATAAACCTGTAGTTTTGCTTTGTGATCGTCTATGGTGGCATTCAGCGTTTCCAGATGCTTGAACTCCTCCATGGCATCATCAACCCACCCGAGAGCATCCAGTTTTTGTTTGGATAGCAGTAGATTGTCCTCAAGGGTGTCTACCGCCTGCTGGCCTTCTCGCACGTCCTTGTTGATAGCATTGATAGAACGGTCGATTTCGTCAATGTCGAGCATCTGGCTGAACTGCTGTGCGTTTTCGGTGGCTTTCCAGTAGACCATAAAAGGCACATCACGACGGCGCTGGACATTGATTGTGTCCATGTTCACGACTTCAGCGATTGCGGCAGGAACCGATGTCCTGAAGGCTGAGAAGTTCACACCGTCCATTGAATACGTGTTGGCAGACTTCGACCATGAGCGTCGTATAGTGTGACCATCAAGTGTCAATTCAACCGAGCACTCTTTTGCCCCGTTGTTGTTTTTGAGCAGCTTGTCGCCATTGCCATCATTCATCGCAGCCCACAATAAACCACGCAGTACCGCAGTCTTTCCACTATCGGTACTGCCGTGGATTACATTGAGGCCCGGCCCGAACTCCAAGGTCAAATCCTCGTGGGCTTGGATGTTCTTCAATGTAATTTTAGAGAGCATTCCTTCGGGCCTTTCTGCTTTCTTCTTTGCTGTAGATGTCCTCGGGCGTGCAACCCAATACATAGGCTATTGCGCATGCCACCAGATAGCTCGGCGGGCCTTGCAACGTGTATACACGCATGGTCTGTCGCGAACATCGAAGCAGCTTGGCTACCGCAGTAGGGTCTATCAGGTTCTTCAGGAGATACTGGTAGAGCTTTGTATGCTCGTTGGCAACTTGTTTACGCATATCATTATACCTTCTTTCTTTCCGTAGACTTTTACCTCGTGCTTTTCTGCGATCTGCGAATCATCTGTCCACAGCACGCCAGTACACGCATCATAAAAGCCCTTACCTAGATTGTCAAGGTCTGGCCTAGTGGTCTTGAATACCCATCCATTGTCCTGTATCAGCTTTAGCGTGGGCTTCTTTTCAGTCTTTCGTGGCGCAAAGATGTAGGTCACGCAGACGGACACTGGCCCCTCAAGCGGCGTCCAATCAGGATCAAGACTGTTGAGTATACTGACCCTGATGTACGTTTTCCAGTCAACAACGTCCTTGGGTTGGTAGTGCATAATCTTCTTGCCAGCCACGAAAGACCGCACCGATTGGACGGCCTTTGGTGTGCACGGTATGAATATGCTAAAGACGTTGGCCATTGTCATACCTCGCCATTGAAGAAGCGCTTCCAGTACCCATCATCACTCAGGCTGATAGCGCCAATTTCGGCAGACATCCGCATGAATGCATCGTAGTTCAGGGCGTCCGGCACAAACTCAAGATCAGGCGTACCCTCGAATGGCAACTTGACTAGCCGCAGCGTTTCCTTGATTGTGTCCATACTAGCTTCAATCCTTGCAACGGCCATGGGTTTTGCCTCACCACGAATATATGCAGAGGCAATCTTCTCACCAATGCCACGAACACCAGGAATGTTATCGGAATTGCAGCCGGCGATAGCTTTTACCATAGGCCAATCAGCAGGGGTCACACCGTACTTTTCACGCATGGATGCCGCAGTAAAAGGCTTGAGTCGTCCATAGTCACTTGCCATCCGCGCATTGATCATGTAGACGTTGTTGCCGAGAAGCTGATACAAGTCGCTGTCAGTGGAGTAGATGGCTAACGGTACGCGTTTATCTTTGTTCTGCTCAACCAATTTGGCAATAATGTCATCGGCCTCAAAGCCGTCCAGCAGGTAGTTGTTCTTGAATCCCAGAGCGGGCAATACGACATCGCGGGTGTGGTCAAAAGTCTTGTACATCTCTGCGCGTTCGGGGTCATCAACTACTTTCCGATGTGCTTTGTATGCCGGATAGAGCTTTGAGCGCAGGGAGTTGTCACTATCCCAACAGAAGGCAATGCGGGTAGTTCTACAGCGACGGGCGGCGAACTTGATTTTAGCCCAGAAGCAGACAAAGTACGCCGCTTGAACATCTTCGCCATCATAGGCTCTGAGCGCCCATGAATAAGCATGATAGGCTACGTTCTTGCTGTCTACAAGTAGCTTGGTCGCGTTCGGTGCCACGTTTTCAGGAAAAAATGTTTGTGTCATTTGTCTTTCATCCTTCGTTTTACTGATCTCATAAGCCTGTAGATTTTTCCAGCCTTGTTGAGCGTGTGGGCAGGTACTTTCGTTGTGAAAGTCTCATATTCCCGATGCTTGCACTGAGGGACGCCGAGGATTTTACTCCACGCCTTTTCAGTGAGTCCTGATTTTCTATAAAACGACCGGTAGGCCATATTGTAGTCGGCAATTTCCTGCACTTGCTCTACCGTCATCTTGGCGTCTAGGGGGCTTGCCGTGATCTCTATCAGCTTCTTGTTGGCTTCAGCTAGTTTGTTGAGCATCCTCATTCGTCTAGATTCACCTCCAAACTCATGTCTTTTGGTTTGTTCTTGTTGATATAGTCGTCCAGCTCCGCATCCACAATCAGTTCGAGCTTTTCAATATCGGCAGAAACGTCTTCCGGGCGTTTGGGTACGGTGGTGGAAATCTCAATGGTGGCGCTTTCGTACTCCTTGACCTGCCTAGTGCGCCTGAAGGTGATGGTGGTCATTGCTATGTTTAGGCTTGCCATGGCGTGCGCTTTCTGATGTTGTTTGATGCCTGCATGAATAAAAGAGGCTATAGATGTGTTTTTACACCAAGAGGAACTACCCCATAGTATTATCTAACCTGGGTGGAAGTCTTTAACTCCACTTACTCCTATTTTCCCATCAGCACATCAGCCATAGCCACCTTACAGACAGCCCTTATCCTCTTTCTAGAGATTATATGCTGTCCTAGATAGTAGTGACCTTTTAGCGCCAATGGTAGTTCTTCCTGCTCACTATAGGATGGCTACTTCTAAGCCCACCTTTCTATAGCCTCAAATTCAGGTGGCCGGCATATCGCTACACCGACCACCATCAGTTACTAGAAATCGAATGAGTCAAAGTCATCAGCGTCAAGCGTGGGTGCCGGAGCTGGCTTAGGTGCCACGGGCTTCGGTGCGGACTTTGGTGCGGCTGGTACCGATTGCGAGAAATCAGATACGGGCACGTCGGCAGTGGGAACAGTCTCAGCACCGATATCGCCAAAGTCATCCTCTGGCGGGGCGGTTACTGTCTGCACATCGTCGTCCGCAATGTCGTCACCATCTTTTGCAGCCGGAGCAGCCGGAGCAGCAGGAGCAGCCGGAGCAACGCCTTTCACCTTATCAGAGAAGTCATCACCGAGATCATCACCGAGATCATCACCGCCACCCTCGACCTCTTCTGAGAAGTCGCTGGCACCATCTCCGAGCATCTCATTGATTTCAGCAATGGACGGCGCTTGCGGGATAAGGCGATCAAGGTCGGTCACTTTCGCCCATACCTTTTCGCTGATGGCCACACGCTGCTCCTGCCACATGGGATTGCATACCACGATCTGCATAAAGGGCGTGCCACCAGCGCCAGAGATAGATGCGGCCTTGGCAAACCCAACTTGCAGCCAGTAGCCCAGTTCCAAGTCCTCAAACTGGAAGATGTCGTCAGCACGCTTAGGATTGAACGTGGCGGTATTTTTTACAGCCTCGAGAATCTTGCCGTAGGTACTGAAATGGCCACCACGAACAACGCGCATCACTGTCTTGGTAGTGCCGTCCTCGCTGGCAATCTTGCACAGAGCGTTGAATACAACCATCTGACGTGGTTTGAACGCATTGGCCGGCCCCTTGAAGTTCCCGCGCTCTTCCTTGCTGAATGAATAAAATCGCTCACACACGGGACAGGGCTTGCCGTAGGTGGACGGGCAGATGAACGGCTTTTTCCGGCCAGGCAGGCGATGCAAGTAATACGAGCGGGCAGCTACATAATCGCCAATCTCGTTGTTGTCGATGTTGTTCTTCTGCGTAACCTCGAACTGCACCACACGCATCATCATCTGGCACTGTTCGGCTGGGAACCACAGATTCACGCCTTGCGGCAGAAATGCGGTGTTGAGTATCTCAAAATCATTGCCCTCTGCCGCACTTCGGGTATTGGCAAGGCGTGCAGCGCGTTTGGCTCGGAGTTTTTCAATGTTGTACATAATCAGTCCTTTCAGATGTCGGTTTCGGCTTCGGTTTCTTTCTCAGGCATCTCACCGGTGACAAATGCGCGCCCTTGAGCGAGCGCCAGGGCGACCTTGAAATGCGCACGAGCAATCTCAAGGTCGGCAGATGCTTTTTGCGCGTCCAGGGTCTTGTCTGCGGTGGTGATGTATGCCTCACTTCGGATAGCTTCTTCGGTGATCTTCCGTCCAGCCTCCTTTTCTTTGTAGAGCTTTACCCGTGCGGCATGCTTGGCAAACTCCGCATCGGAATTGCAGAGGCACGCGTTTTGGATTGCCGTCATAAGTTGCGTTTCGGCGTCCAACAGATTCTTTTTGGTGGTGTCGTCCATGATGATCTCCTTTTCGGTGGTGTCTACTGGGCTTGTCACTTGTTTGGTGACTGTTAAATACTATAGCACACAAATGGTAAAAGTCAAACGCTTTTGGTTATTTTATAGCGTTTTTGGTAGTTTTATTTACAATTCGTGGTCTATTACCGTTTCGCTTAAATTGGCGTTTATGACGGCTTTTGCTGCCTGCGGGAGCCTCTGCGCGACTAACAGCACGTCACTTAAAATAGCGCCTATTCTGCGCCGGCATTGACCTATGTCCGTATTCCTGCTCATTGCCCATTTTATGCTTTTACCAGCCAAGCGCTTCAGCATTCTTTTTTCATAGGGCAAGAGCTTGTGCGGATATTCAAGTAGTATGTCCTCGGATGTAATGACTATGAAGCGTATTACCTCGGTCAAGTACATCTCTGGCATGGCTTCTTGAATATCCTCATATGAGCTGGTGATGGTTATTGGATGTCGCATGCGCAAGCAAGGCTGTATACGAGGCACGCATCTGTACCACCGCCGAAGTATGGTTCCATAAAGCACTCCATGATGCTTATGAACCGCTTACGTCGTTGTGCATCATTCGTACCTAGCATGCACGCTTTCAGGTATCCGAGCACAGCAAGGCGCACCATCTCAGCCTGTCCCGTGTAGTTTTTACAGAAGGGCACGACCATAGTATCCCACCTGACAGTACCCCTTGCGATATGGTAGCACAGGGTTCGTGTATCGGCCTCCAGCTTCTCCCCTTGACCTATCTGCATGCTGATGGCCTTTTCAACATCGCCGCCATTGAGCATGTAGTTCTCAAGTATCTGTATGGCAGTCCGCGCAGAGCCATCACACTTTGACGCCATGGCTTTAGCGGCATCCTCGGTAATGGCAATGCCAGCACGATTAGCTACATTCAGGATTGTGTGATAAGCCGCAGCGATGGTCATGGGCTTGATGGCTATGGTCTTGCATCGTGTTTTCAGAGCCTTTCCCAACGCCTGCGGTTCTGTGGTGGCAATGAAGATGTATGTACTTGGCGGCACATCCTCGCAGATTTTGAGCATGGCTTCTTGTGATGCTTTGAGCAGGCTATGCGCCTCATCAAAAAGCCACACTCGCCCATCACAGTCCTTTGCCATAGGACGGGTACCCATGACATCCGCAATGGCCCTGATGTTGTCAATGCCCCGATCTTTGCTGGAGTCCAGAACCTGAAAGTCCAGACCTGCGATGGACGTATCACAACCTATGGCGTTTGCAAAGAGCATGGCCATGGTGGTTTTTCCACATCCGGCAGGGCCTTCCATCAAGAATACCTTCGGGCGGTCTTTGTGTGGCTGCTTCAATATGGCCTTCATCAGCTTCACGGCCTCATCTTGGCCAAAGACATCATCGAATGATTGAGGGCGGTAATCTGTATAAAGTGACATGATTTCTCCGTTAAGGTGTGGTGTTTGAGATAAACGACAGGGCTTGGACTGATCTGTAGACTACAAAGGCCAGGAATACAACCAGCAGACAGATAACACTGAGCATAAGGTTGTGCATCGAGTCGTTGAGTTTCTTGCTGGCCCTGCTCTCATAGGATTGTTTTTCGTCATTTTTGTTCATTGCCTTTGTCCTTTGCTTCCATCGGTGTTTGCTCACTCATTTTGCAACCTCGAATAGCTTTGCTTCTAATCCACATTCGCCACCCGGATTACGCATCTCCAAGTATGTCTTAAACACCCGCTTACGTTTGTTCCCGTTTTCTAATCTGGCTTTTTCATGCATGCACACACTACCACCGCGCAGCAATACCCCGCAATAAAAGCATTCCGTGCACTCTTTATATCTTTTTCCTTCGTACATCATTTTACTTCCTCCTTCTTGTCAAACACTTCACCAAGCGCAGAGGCGGCCCGAGATAGCCCGTTGATTGTGGCCGCCGCGCTATTCTGTAAACTGTAGTCACCATCGGCTGCCGCCCTCTTGCTTACACGCACCCAATAATTGATGTACTCATTAAGTGTGTGGTGTTGCATGGCCGCATCCATAATCAACTCTTCTTGCATGGCTTGTTCCTTTCCTTTATCAGTTTAATGAATTTGTTACAATGCCCATTCCTATCTGTTACGAAAAACGCCACACACACCCAAGGGCTATCCGGTTTTTCTTTGTGAATGATGCTTCTAAAGCACCTCGTAGCGAAAAAACAATCAACATTGGCGCAATACGTTATATCTGCCATAAAAACTCCTTATGCCGCACGTTGTAAGAGACCGATGCTTTCCATATCACACCAGTTGCCACCCACTTTCGATACATCAGCCTCAGCACCGATAGGATATATAAGCCAAGGCCACATCTTCCGAACGTCGTCCTGTGAGTCCATATACATTTCAACGATCTGCTGTAACTCTTCTGGTACAATATCAAGCAGTACCGAGTCGTGAATCTGTCCTATTACTAACGACTTCAACTTGTAGTGCTGCATGCGCTTTACAAGTCCAATCGCGGTCGCCAGCAGCACATGAAAAGCCGCACCTTGTATTGGCAAGTTGATTAGTTGCGTCTTGCCGAGGGCGCTTACTGCTCTGAATCCAGTAGGCAAATCGACATACCCGACCTTGCAGTAGTTGTTCCACATATCGGTTTTCCATTGGTCGTACTCCTTGAACAGTGTGTGCCAGTACCAATCATAGAACTTTTCGGTATATCCCTTACAGTCCTCAAAGGTGTTGACGCCCAATCGCTGCATATGTATCTTCAATTCTTCACCAGTAGCCAGCTTTGGGTTCTCTTCTGTGATGTACTCCCAAAGGCTCGTTGCCATGCTTTCATATCCAGCACCATAGAACGACGCAAACACAATTCGGCCCTTTACGGATGTGCGCAAGTCCTTAGTGAACCCATCCTCCGTCAGTCTGTAGTATTTCTTGGCTACTGTCGTATGCATGTCAGCATCGGGGTCTTGCAGGAACTTGAGCATTTGCTTGTCTTTATGCAGACAACATCCAACAGACACTTCATTGGATTTCAAGTCAATTTCAAGCAACTGTCTATCCGGTGTTCGTGGTATGCATCCTGTCCGCACGAGCCTCTTCATTGTCTTGTCGTGCTTGCTTACCTGCTGGAGATTGGGATCACTGCACGAGCTTCTATAAGTCGATACGGTATGCAGGTTGAATAGTGGGTGAATGAAGCCCTTATCATCACACTCACGAATCATTGGCTGTATGACACTTCCCCACGCTTTCTTGAGTTGTTTATACTTGAGATAGCGACTTGAGAATTCGTAAGGGAGTTTTGCAATGACTTCCTTATCTGCACTTAACCCGCCCTTTTCCGTTGTCTTGAATCTATCAAAGCCCGTGGACAGCAGCACCTTCTTGAGTTGGTCAGCAGAGTCAAGATTGGCAGCCGTTGAAAACATGCCAGACCATACGGAACCAATCTCGGTGCTGTTGAATATCGCACTTTCCAACTTTGCCGCTTCATTTATGATTTCTGGCTCAAGACCTGCATAGTAGTCACGGTCAATCTTCATGCCGTTTATGCTCATGGTGGTGAGGGCTTGTTCAC
>FZPS01000179.1_pt117 | contig 12707 bp, 13 predicted proteins | sample 1817821 | NCBI WGS metagenome assembly FZPS01 (sample SAMEA104158645, study PRJEB21678) | metagenome | place: Germany | collected 2015-04-21 | reverse complement strand
TTCAGCAGCTTTTTCAACCTGCTCGGTGCTGGTAACATCACATTGTATCGGCAGGCATCTTACTCCCATTGCCCTTATTTCCTCAGCATTTTTCTCCAATTTTTCAAGCCTCCTGGCCATGATAACCACATCGGCACCCTGGCCAGCAAAACCCTTGGCCATCTGGTATCCCAAACCTGAAGATGCTCCTGTGACCACAGCTACGCGTCCTTTTAATGAGAACATGTTCTTCATCCCTTCGTATAATAATTATCATTATCATTATTTTAATAAATCTCTAGTCTTAAGTCAACTTCAAATGCAGCTAGTTTTCAAACTTTATTCATAACCTCCTTGAAGGTTGATATCAAAAACATTAATGAGCACACTTGTCAAAACTTTACTACGAGGTTATAATATAATTAACCAATCAGTTAAGTTAACAAAAAAGTTAAGTTAGGTGAATACTTGGTGTGAAATTAAAGTACAATAATCCGTCAGTGGAAAAATACTTTAGCGATTTTAATATAATCGCTAAGAAAAAAGGAAAAGATTTAGCTAGAGCTATTAAAAAACGATGTGATCAATTAAAGGCAGCGCCTAATTTTAGTATATACCTTAGTACTAGACTTGGCAAACCTCATCCATTATACGGTAATTTAAAAGGTTGTTATGGGATTAGCGTTACCGGTAATATAAGGCTTATTGTAAGACCGGATGTAGAGAGTTTAGACCCTGTTTCCTTACAGAAATGTGATTCAGTAATTATAGAGGGGGTGATGGACTATCATGGTCAAAAACACGAATGGCTTATCCCGTGAATTTATTATTCACCCGGGGGAAACTTTGAAAGAAATTCTTGAAGATCGCGGTATGAGCCAAAAAGAATTGGCTTTAAGGACCGGTGTAACAGAAGCGCATGTTAGCAGTATAGTAAATTGCCAAAAAGCCATATCGGTCAGCTATGCCAAAAAACTCGAATACGCTTTAGGCATTGATGCCGGCTTTTGGATTAATCTGCAAGCTAATTATGATAAAGAATTGGCTGATTTTAAAGAGGTCAATGAAATTTCCGATGAGGAATTTAACATACTTAAAAGGTTAAAAAGGATTGTGGAGTATCTTAAGAAAATCGGCTTATTAGATTCAGAAGCACACGGTCCAATACTTGTTATTCAGCTAAGAAAACTTTTAAATATCAGCAACCTAGCTCAGATACCTAAGTTTTCGCAAGTTGGTGCTTATCGTTTAGCCAAGACAGCCAGAGTAGATCCGTATGTGTTATTTACATGGCTAAGAATGTGTGATTTGATAGTGGAAAATCAGCGTGTTGAACAAGAGCTAGATGTTAACAGATTAAATGGTATTATTCCTCTAATAAAGAATTTAATGTTTTTTAAAGATATAGCCGATGTCCAGTCCAGGTTAAAAGTTTACCTGGCTGAATGTGGAATTAGGTTTGCTATCGTCAAATATTTTAGAGGTGCCCCGGTTCAAGGCGTGATTAAAAAGAATGATGATGGAACCTTAAACTTGATTATGACTACCAGAAGGAAATTTGCGGATATATTTTGGTTTACCTTTTTTCATGAAATAGGACATATCATCAATGGAGATTTTGAAGATGGTTTGATTGATTATGATTTCGCAGAGGGGGAGAAAGAGGATAGAGCAGATGAATTTGCTGCTAATACTATGATTGATATAGCGGCATACAAAAGCTTTATTATAGAAGGAGATTTCTCGCTAACTTCGATTAAGCGATTCAGTGCAAATCATAATATTCCCCCTTACATTCTTATAGGTAGACTACAAAGAGAGGGGATAATTAAATATACCCAATACTCATCTGAGAAGGTAATGTATGGGCATTGAATTCTTCTTTGTTCAAACAAACCATCCCCAGTTAAAAAGATAAAAGGGTCTTTCTTTAGAGACCCTTTATTTACCCTCGTGTTTTTCTAATGTTAAAGTTACATTACTTTTACTCCAGTATTCATAATTTCTCTTGCAAGAGGATTAGATGCATTAAATTCACTGGTTTTAAATGGTCGTGGCTCTATTCTATTATCTATCTTTCTTCTAATTTTCATCAGCATTAAAGTATCTTCTACGAGGTCACCGCTAAAATCATCCCCGACTATGGCCACATCAATATCACTATCTGGCGTATAATCGCCTTTCACATATGAACCATATAAATAAACATGTTTTACGTCTATCTTTTCTTTTACTAATCTGGTATGTTCTGTTACTATATCCTTTGCTTTCTGTCTGTAACCGAAAGAAAACATATTTTCGACCTATATCGCCAATTCATCAATGCAAACTTAGCGTGTTTTAAGCCTCTAGTTTGCTTTCGGTATTTCAATTTCAATGCCTGTTTTTATTATTTCTTCTACTATACCCTTAGGATTTTCGTAATCATCAACAGTAAATGCTAGCGGCTGCAAATCTAAGTCATAGTCTAGTGTCTGCAAAAATAAGAATTTAAAAGCTTCTACCTGCTCCATTCCTGCAAAATAATCTGAAAATATCGCTATATCTATATCACTATCTTTATTATAAGTTCCTTTTGCATATGAACCAAATAATATTGCTTTCTTAACAGGTATTTGCTTATCTATTTTTAATACGTAGTTTTCTAATACTTTTTGTACTGTGCGAGGGATTTTAACCATTCGAATACCTCCTCTGTTTTATCTAGGACGGTTTTTGCCTTTTGTTTTGAAATAGATGTCGATAACTTTTGCTTATATGTAGGGTACCTTTCTGAAATATAATAAAACAATAGCTCGGCAAAAAACTCAATATAATGATCTTTTTTTGTGGTAAGATCGGCATCTTTCAACAACAGAATCCTACTTGGATCCTTAAATATTTTGTTGAATATCCTCGCAATATTATGTGTTCTATCAGCTTCTTCTCCCGTATATAGAACGTGAAGGCCCTTTACTATTTTTTCAACTGCCTGTTGACACATAAATGCTACATATAAATATCTACCAGAAATATACATTGCTCGAGCAGTTTCCAAATCGTATTCTGCAATATCGAGCCAGTATTTATACTTTTCTTCATTATTCACAATAAATCACATCCTTTTGTACATTATACCCAAATTGTTTCTGTTTTTCACTATAAATATAACTAAATACGCTGTTTTCTAGGCAAGCTCCACTAAAAAACACCTTCTGGCTCATTTTTCCCAGGAGGTGTTTTTAGATTTGAAGTTTATATAGTCATAAATATTGACTCCTAATATAATCAATAAACATATAATGTAGTAGCAATCAGGTGAGAAAGTGAACTCTTTGGATAACGATAAATTTACAGAGGCGATGGACCTTTCCACAGAAGGTCTGATTCCGCCACCGCCAATAAAATGTGATGGTCAACTTTATACAGTAGAACCTGGAGACACCATATCTAATATTGCTCGCAAATTTATTCATAATCACACTTTTTATAAAAACTCGGCTTATAAGCATTAATATTAAATGTAGTGACAGATCTAGTAAATCTTTTTGTTCTTCAGTCGTCTCAAGCTTGGCTTTTTCTGCTAGCCTACTTAATTCTAGCCAGTTAAGGAATATATCAAACAGCCAATAATCATGGCTATTTTTTATACTTACTTTGGTATTTTTATTAATGTTATTGTGCGCGCATCATATTCAACCAATCCCTCTTCTCTCATTTTCTTTAATTCCCGACCCAGTGAGGAGCGCTGCATTCCCAGATACTCCGCTAATTCTTTTTTTGTCATGTTTAATTTAACAACTCTGCTCTTTTGCCGCTTATATTCCCTGTATAGGTATTCCAGTAGACGTTGCCTGATTGTTTTTAGAGAAATTTTATCAATTTTATCCGCCAGTAATAATGTCTTGTCCGCGACAACAGACAACAAGGAGAAGGCAAAATCCGTATGATGCTTCATAAATAAAGCAATTGTTTCTTTATATAAATGCAGGATGACAACAGGAGAATCTGCCACAATCATCAGCGGATATTTATTTTGCGTAGAAAACAGCAAATTTGCCCCGATTATTTCCTTTGCCGAAAAAACACTGACTGTTAAGATATTTCCATTCTCGTTAAACTTTTGCACCGCTACAGAACCGTCGAGAATAATATCCAAAGAACGACACTCTTCATTTTGAAAGTGAATAATGGTACCCTTCGTATATTTTTTGATGTTCCAGCTGCCAAGATTTAGAAATTTTTTTATTTCTGCTACAGTAAAATTTTCAAAAAGCCGCGTTTCGGCAAGTGTTTCAAGATAATCGGCCAGCATTATAAACACTCCTAAAAATAAGTTACCGTGGTAACTTTTCACTATCCTAATTCACAGTATAATACAGCTAAGGCAATTTTGAAAGGAGTATGCTGTCTATGCGGAAAACAATACAGGCTCTACTGTCCCTTTTCTTTCTCATCCTTTTTATATTCCTGGTAGCAAAAGGAAAGATGCAGCTTTGGCTGGGAATATTTTTAGTTAGTATTGCCTTATCATTCTTGTTAGGAAGAATTTATTGTGGTTGGATCTGCCCTATCAACACGGTTTTAAAGTATATCACTTGGGCAAAAAGAAAGCTGAAAATACCGGTGCTAACCATCCCATCTTGGTTCAGGCGGCCCTGGCTGCGTATTGCCTTTCTTGCATTGTTTATTGCCACCTTTATTTTCACTGTAAAAAGCGGCAGACAAATTCCTGTCCTGCCCATTCTTTTTGGCCTAGGGATTGTACTGACACTTTTCTTTCCTGAAGCATTTTGGCATCGCTGGCTTTGTCCTTATGGAACAATTTTAAGCTTGACCAGTTCCAATCCAAAACATAAAGTTCTTATTGACCGCGAGACTTGCAATAACTGTGGTATCTGCTACCGCACTTGCCCGGCAGAAGCGATAGAAAAAAATAAATTTCACAGCATCATATCGAGAAATTGTCTAGTATGCATGCAATGTGTTGATAGCTGCAGGCAAAAAGCAATCAGCTACAGGTAATAACAAAAACTGCCGGTTTTTCAGTTTGCCGCTGTTTTCTAGGCAGGTTCTACTAAAAACTCCTTCTGGCTCATTTTTGCCAGAAGGTGTTTTTAGATTTGAAGTTTATATAGTCATGAGTTTTGACTCCTATTCAAATTAATTAACATATAATGTAGTAGCAATCAGGTGAGGAAGTGATCTCTTTGGATAACGATAAATTTACAGGGGCGATGGACACTTCCACAGAAGGTCTGATCCCGCCACCGCCAATAAAATGTGATGGTCAACCAGGCACTCTCGGCCGGGTTTTTGTCGTGGCATGTATTGATAATTGCTGTGTGAAATCAAATGAGGTCTTGGTTGTGCGAAATACTTGATAGGAACTAAACAATCTCATTTCATAGCAAATAAGAAGAGGGTCTCTCTTTTGAGACCCTTCATTTAATCTCGTATTTTTCTAATGTGGAAGTTACGGTCGTGCCTTCGGAAACAAATTCTCTTTTCACCATTCCAACCCCACGTTTATACATTCCATACCAATTCGGGCATTTAGAGTTTTCTTACCCAAAAAGAAGAATAGAAGCATAGGAACGGAAACCGTCCTTGCGCTTCCCCCATGCTTCCTGTTTCTATTGATAAGCAACACTTTTTTCGTAAAGAACCTCGGATCAATATCCGCTTGATTGCACCACTCTATGCTATCAAAACTCACTCGCACAGACCTAAAAAACGCTCCTACATGTCAGAAATTTTGAAAAAATATTTATTGATATATATAAAAAACAATGTTAATCTTAAATTGAACCTAACATAGTTTCTTTTTACAAGCAAGTCTGATACAAATCTTCATATCCTAGCTCTGTCGAACATAGGACATTTAGGAGTTTATATATTTGTTCAAAGATAAATTGTGGGGAGATGAAAAAATGCAAAAATCAAAGAGATTTTTGGCTTTGACCCTGGCAGCAACGTTATTGTTGGCCTTCGGCATGGGAATATACATGGGGCGAAATACCCCAATTTTGACCGAAGCTTTAGCGGAGGAAATGCAATTGAAAGCCACCAAAGAGGACAGCGCCGGCGTGGATTTGGATACGGAGTTCGTCCTTTCCAGTGAATCTCCTATAAATATTGACCATATCCGCAATAACCTTACCGTGGAACCGAGTATAAACTTTTCAGTAAAGCGGCCTGCCGGAAAAAACAATGAGCTCCTGATTGTGCCTGAAGAGCCCCTGGAACCTAATAAAATCTATAAGTTTACCTTAGACACTATAAGCCCGAACTCCTTGAAATGGGCGTTTCAGACAAAAGGGGAATTTAGGATTGTCTCCACACTCCCGCGAAACCAAAGTTCAGGTGTCCCTGTTGATACAGGAATTGAAATCACCTTTAGCCACTTAAACTTCGAAAACCTACCGGAATATTTCTCCATTAGTCCAGAAACCCCAGGAAGCTTTGAAGTCCATAAAAAAACAGCCGTATTTATCCCTGACAGACTTGAACCTGAAACTCTGTACACCGTCACTATTAAGAAAGGCCTTCCTCTCGCCGGAAGCAGCCAGGTCCTTGAAGAAGATGTGACCTTTCAGTTTGAAACCCAGGCAGAACCTACGAGTTATAGCTTCAGGTTTTTTAAAACCAACAGCGAGTTTTCGACTAAGGACAGACCCCTTTTACAATTTAATTTCTTCAGTTGGGGAGATAAGGCCTTACCCCATGAAATTGAGTTTACCGTTTATAATTACAAAAGCGCCGAAGACTTCATAAAAGCCCAGCAGGAGAGGGAAACAATCCCCATATGGGCCTATAGGTCCCGGGAGATTTATATTGAAGACACTTCCAAGTTGCAGCAGGTGGCCCGCTTTTTGGCACCGGTTATGGAGTACGATTACAGCACCTTCGTAGAGTTTCCGGAGCCTTTGCCTGCCGGATACTATTTGGCCGAAATCAATTTTGATGACCTAAAGAGCCAGACCTGGTTTCAAGTTACGGACCTTTCCCTTTACTCTGCCGTTGATAAAGAGAATACCTATATTTGGGTAAACAATCTGCAGGACGGGTCTCCCGCTTCCGGGGCAAAAGTTGAGCTTTATGGCAGTGATGAAGCGGCTGTCACCGATGCTTCAGGACTTGTCCGGCTCGCAACCCCACAAGATACTTCCACCGGTATTTACGGAGTGGTTTCAAAGGATGGTCTTGAAGCCGTCATAACCGTTCCTACCTGGCATCAGTGGGATAGCACCTGGGAAAAAAGCAGAGAGTTTGCCATGGGTTACTGGAAATACCTGTACCTTGACAGGTCGCTGTATAAGCCGGATGATACGGTCTACTTTTGGGGCATCCTAAAGCCCAGGACCGAAGATGCCGGGGTTATAGATAAAGTCACCGCAGTCCTTTCCACAGGTGGATGGCGGGAAAACTCCGACATTGAGAGCATTGAGGTAAAGTTGGATGACTTTAGCTTTACAGGCAGTATGAAGCTGCCCAATTTAACACCCGGCTACTATGATTTAGAAATAAGAGTCGGGGATAAAACCGTCGATTCGGCCGGCTTTGAGGTCCAGACTTACTCAAAGCCCGCTTATAACATAGAGGTCAAGCCCTCGAAAAAAGCCGTCTACATAGGAGATAAAGTTGATTTTGAGATAAAAGCATCTTTCTTTGAGGGCACTCCTGCAGCCTTTTTGCCAATACAGACCCATATCGATGGTCCCGGCCAAAACACCGTTACAACCGATGAAGAAGGCAATGCCATACTGTCCTATGTTCCGGTCTTTTCTAAAGAGGTATTCAGCTCTATCCTGTACAAAAGGCTGTTTTTGACTGCAAAACTGCCGGAAGCCGGTGAGATCACTGCAGAGAGCCTCGTTAGGGTATTAAATAACGATATCGATATAGATGTTTCCAATAAAGTTGAAGGGAATACAGCCACTTTGGAAATCCAATTAGATAAGCTGACCGTAGACAAAGTCAACAGCGGCCAGTATGAACCCTGGGACAGGGATGCCTATAAGGATGGCCCTGTGGGAAATCACCCGGTGAAGATTGAAGTCTTCCGGGAAGTTTGGGAAAGACGTGAAGAAGGAAAATATTACGATTTCATCAATAAGAAAGTGGAGACCCGGTATTATTATGAATATAAAAAGCTGCCCTATTCAGAAGCACAGGTTACTACAAATAGCGCGGGCAAAGCAGTATATTCCTTCCCCGTTGAAGACAGGCAGTCCTATCTTGTAAGAATCAGCGCCCAGGACTTTAGGGGCAACCCGGCCGTCCGGGAACGCCAAGTATTGGGGCCCGGTTTCTATAGGGAGTACAACTACAAATGGTACAATTTAGAAGGCAAAACTGTATATAAAGCCGGTGAAGAAGTAAATCTAGTCATGAAAGAAAATGAACTGCAGCTACCTACGAGAGCCCAAGGCTACCTCTTCCTTATGTCCCGAAAGGGCATCCAAAAAGCTTACGTCCAGGATTCGCCTGAATTTAAGACGGTTTTTGATGAAGAACTGATACCGAACTTTTGGATCCGGGGAATATATTTTGACGGGAAAAACTACCACGAGACTTTCGACTCACTCGTCAGCTACGATTATGAGGAAAGGGCATTGAAAATAGACATAAAGACAGATAAGGAAGAGTACAGGCCCCAGGAAACCGTCAATGTCGAAGTGAAAGTCACCGACAAGCAGGGTAAAGCCGTAAAAGCAGTAGTGAACCTCAACCTGGTTGATGAAGCCCTCTATGCCCTGCAGGATCAGTATGTAGATATATTGAGAGCCATATATTCCGACTTTTTAGATTCGGGTATTAAAACATCTTTTTACTCTCATGAAATCCCGGATATGCCACCCGGTGCCGCAGAGCACGGCGGGGAAGGCGGTTCTGAACGAAAGGATTTCAAGGATGCGGTGCTGTTCAAGACCCTGACTACGGATAATGACGGCAAGGCCCGGGTGTCCTTTAAAGTGCCGGACAATCTCACTACATGGCGCCTCACCTGCCAGGCAGTAACCAAAGACCTTTGGGCTGCAACGAAAACTGCACCTGTTGTAGTAAAACTTCCCTTTTTCGTTGATATGGTTGTAAACGACACCTATCTATCTCAAGACCAGCCTTTGATACCTTTGAGGGCATTCGGCGATAAATTAAAAGCAGGCACTCCAGTTACTTTTGAAGTGGCCTTAGAAAAAGAAGGAAAGACCGTAAAAGACACCATCTCAGGCAGGGCCTTTACCATGACCTCCTGGCAGCTTCCCCCGCTGGAAAGCGGAAAATACAGCATCACCCTAAGTGGAAAAACTCCCGACGGGTTAAAAGATACGCTTACAATGAGCTTTAAGGTAGTCGACAGTTTCTTGTCAAAGCGGCAGGTGGACTTTTGGCTTTTAGAAGAAAATTTGAAATTAAAAGGTTCAGAGGATACATTGACATCCTTAACTTTCACCGACTACCAGCGAAGCCAATACCTGAATAGCCTTTTGCGGCTGCAATGGGCACAAGGCAGCAGGATAGATCAAAAAATAGCAGGGATCATGGCAGGCAAACTCTTAGATGAGTATTTTCCCGGTATGGTCTTTGACAACATTGAAAGTGATGACATTGACTTTCTAAAATACCAAACTGCTGAAGGAGGTATTGCATTACTGCCCTACAGTTCTGCAGAGTTAGAACTCAGCGCAAAACTTGCGGCCCTCTATGGCGAAGCCTTCGACAAGGCCGCCCTTGCCGATTACTTTAACAGTATTGCAGTGGATCCCGGGGAAAGCCGGGAACGAAGTATAATCGCCCTATACGGTCTTTCAGCTTTAGGCGAACCTGTCCTTACGGAGCTAAAGCTCCTGTCACAGCAAGACAATCTCAACGACCTTGAAAAGCTCTACCTGGCCCTGGCCTTTTTAAAAGCGGGAGATGAACCATCTGCTGAAAGATTGATGAAATCTCTTATAAATGAAAAGGGCGAAGACCTGGGACGCCAGAAGCGTATAAAGGTCGGCCAGGATCAGGACGACATACTACAAGCAACGGCTCTTGCAGCCGTGGCAGCTTCCGGTCTAAACTTAGAGGAGCAAAATAAACTCTATGCGTATGTATTGGAAAACTCCACTGAAGACATCCTCTTGTACATTGAACAGCTGATGTTTTTAAACAATGCCCTTCCGAGGCTGACTGAAAAAGCGGTGAGTTTCAGCTACTCCCTTGAAGGCAGGCAGGAAAGGGTCACATTACAGCCCGGTGAAACTTATCGCTTAATGCTGACAGCGGAAAAACTTGAAACACTGAAATTTAAAGATATAGAAGGTCAGGTAGGTGTTACCGCAGTTTACAACAAAGCTTTTGACCCTTCCTTAGAGGCTTCTTCGGAAGAGGTAAAACTTAGCAAAAGCTACGGTGTATATGGGAAGACAAAAAATGCTTTCGATGCCCACGACATTGTTGCCATCACACTCTCCTACGAGTTCGGCCCTACTGCTCCAGACGGTCCTTACATCATAACTGACTTCTTGCCGGCAGGGCTGAAAATAATAGAGCGGCCATACTATCACGGGGTACATCAAAACGCCGCTTATCCCCTTCTCATAGATGGGCAAAAGGTGTCCTTCGGCGTTTATGAAAAGAAAAGCTGGCCTGTCACTTACTACGCAAGGGTTATAAATCCGGGAGATTTTAAAGCAGAGCCTGCCATCATGCAGAATGTAAAGAGTGGCAAGATTTACAGCATTACTGAAGCAGACAGGATAAAGATAAAATGAAAAAGTCCTTCGTTTTCTTTGTGGGCATCTTCCTGTGCTTTGCCTTAACATGCTGTTCTTTTAAGACCAATAATACAGAAGAGCCGTATAAGGCTCCTAAAGCCACTCACCCAAATACTTTTTACGATCCCAGGCTCTTTAAAACCATCTCACCGGAGGATATAAAGCCCTTTGAGGGCAGAGTATACGGAGCAGTTGTGCCCCACCACCTGCTGGCCCGTGAGCTCATAGGGGAGGTCTTTGCAAAGCTTGGGCAAAGGCCCCCTCCCCTGATTATATTGCTAGGTCCCAACCACTACAACCTTGGAAACAGGATTTTGACCAGTTCTCTTGCTTGGCAAACCCCCTTCGGAAGGGTTGAAGTTGATGAGGATATCGTTGACGAGCTGCTAAAAACAAAACTTGTAAAGCAAGATGATCGTCCCTTTACAAAGGAACACTCTATCGGCAACTTAATGCCTTTCATTAAGTACTATCTGCCCGATACTAAAGTGGTACCGATAATATTTCACCACGATGTGTCAAAAAAAGAAGCAGAGCAAATAGCCCAATGCCTTTCAAATTATGTTGATAAGGGGGCTGTAGTAATAGCATCCGTAGATTTTTCCCACTACCTCAGCCGAGAGAAAGCGGAACAAAAGGACCAAGAAACGATAAAAGCCATGAAAGAAAGAGACTTTGACAAGCTGCTGAGCTTCGGCAATGATCATCTGGATTCGCCGGCGAGCCTCGTGACCCTTTTCTTCACCATGGAAAGGCAAGGCATAACAGAATTTGAAATACTGGCCCATACCAATTCAGGCATTTTGCTGGGAAACGATTTGATAGAGACAACCAGTTATATAACTTTGGTGTTTGGTCACCATTCTGCTGAGAGTTCTTTAAAATAGTTTCACACTTTCTGTCTCACAGCTATCAGTGAGTGCCACATCGGCAAAAACTGCCGCAGTTGTTCTCGTAATCTAAAAAAAGGAAGAACATTAACCGCCCCATGCTTCAAAAAATGAAGGTAACAGCAGGTCTTAGTAAAGTAAGACCTCTGTCACCTTCATTTATCGTTTCAAAGGTATGTTTTTACCGGTTATAAATTCATGTATTTATTCCCTTCTAGTTTGTAAGTCACATCAGAAAAGGCCAGGTATAAGAGCAGAATGGTCCCTACAGGGAAAGTAAATACAATAGCTAACAGTTTCCAAATAGTGCTTATGCCGAAGGCGCTGTAAAATTCCCAGTAAAATATTATTGCCGCTACAACTCCTATGACAGGAACCAATAATATTAATACCCACCAGGCACTTCGATTAATTATGTGGAAAAATAGGATGAACTGTAAAAAAGGAATGAATGCAAGCCATGGATTATCCATCTTCGCCTTATTAGCTATTTTGTATAAGACAAAGGCATTGGCAATATATAACGAAATGCCTACCAACAAACTATAAACCTCATAAAAGGAATCTGCCATGTCGATAAACCTCCCTTCTTCTTGTAATCTCTTACATTTTATGTAATTAATTCTTTATTTGGTTCCTCATCCCTTCAAAAACATCCCTAATATCCTTTACTTAAATGAGATAATGGACATGGCTGCTTCTGTACACGGCCGAAATCGGAAGACCTGATAAAATATGAGGAATACTACATCTGCAATAAATTACAGAATTTTTATACTGTTATGTGGCTCCTTGTTATTTAAAAAACACCTCCTGCTTTAGAATAATAGGAGGCGTCTGGATTTCAAATAATGTTTAATTTGGGCCGTAAAAAACAAAGGCTGCCTCTCTGGTTATCGATGCTTAAATGAAAAATGGAAGCACAGGAACCGTCCCCATGCTTCCCCCATCAGACCGAGATTTTGCCTCCGCTTCCTTCAGATTCCACGTCACCGTGGACACCCTTGCCTTCGGCTAGTGGTTCCCACTACCAAGCCCACAGCGGACTTTCACCGCCAAGTTATCGCCCATGCCGGGCGCAATCGAGTAGGAG
>FZPS01000087.1_pt266 | contig 12708 bp, 11 predicted proteins | sample 1817821 | NCBI WGS metagenome assembly FZPS01 (sample SAMEA104158645, study PRJEB21678) | metagenome | place: Germany | collected 2015-04-21 | reverse complement strand
GTCCTTATTTTATTGCACAACTCACAAAAAAAATATCATCTTCGGCACATGTTGAACATCACGCAAAATTAGTTGCCGAAAAATTTATTCAACGCGAACTTATTCGTGTATCATCTGAAATTCAAGAACGGGCATTTGATACAAGTACCGACATTTCGGAACTTATTGATTTCTCTGAAAGTGAAGTGTTTAAAGTTGCCGAAGGTAACATAAAAAAAGCCGCTGCTCCTATTAGTCAAATAATGGAAGATGCCTTAGAATTAATTAAAAAAGCAGGGGAAAATAAAAACACATATAGTGGTGAACCTTCAGGTTTTTCTGACTTAGATAAAATTACGTCGGGCTGGCAAAGTAGTAATATGATTGTGCTTGCAGCTCGTCCAGCAATGGGAAAAACAGCTCTTGTGCTTTCAATGATGCGAAATATGGCAATAGATTATGATATACCTGTTGCAATGTTTTCTCTTGAAATGAATAGTGTTCAAATTGTGAATCGTTTAATTGTAAGTGAAACTGCTATACATCATAATAAGTTGCGAAATGGTGATCTTTCTGAAAATGATTGGAAAAATTTATACGAAAAAACAAAAAAGTTAACAGCTGCTCCTATATATTTAGATGATACGCCCGCTCTTTCAATTTTTGAATTTCGTGCAAAATGTCGCCGTTTAGTCGATAAATACAATATTCGCTGTGTGTTTATAGATTATTTGCAACTAATGACCACCACAACCGCTTCGAGTCGAGAACAAGAAGTAAGTTTAATATCGCGGCAAATAAAGGCGGTTTCTATGGAATTACAAATTCCTATTATTGCTCTTTCTCAGCTCAATCGTTCGGTTGAAACACGCACAGGTAACAAACGTCCACAACTTTCAGACCTTCGCGAATCGGGTGCTATTGAACAAGATGCCGATTTAGTGCTATTTATTCATCGTCCCGAATACTACGGATTAACAGTAGATGAGGAAGGAAATCCTACAGAAGGGCTTGCTGAAATAATTATAGCTAAAAACAGACACGGTGCAACTGATATAATAAAACTTGAATTCATTCCTGAACAAACAAAATTTACCGACAGAAATTTTATAAATCAATTACCCGATATTACAAGCGATTTTGATACTGATTCTCCAGCAATACAAACATTTTCATCAAAAATGAACACTTCAAAAGAAACTATTTTTAATATAAATCCCGATAAACCCTTTACTCCTGATGAAATGGAATTTTAAATTTGATTTTTTCAAAAACTCAGCGTAATTTTATCGCATCTTGACTTTAAAAAATATATGTACACACGACTAACAAAGATATATAAAATCCTTATTATCAGTATTTTTTGCATAATTTTTACGCAAAGTATATATGCTATTGGGTTTCTTATACCTATGGATAATTCTCAAAGAAATCATTTAAAAGCATACGGCATTACATATTGGGTTTTACAAAATAACTTTGAAGCTCAATGGTTATTGAATTACCGAGGCGGCAGTTTTTTATTTGAATATAACGAGCGAATTAAACAAGAATGTGATATTCGAGGGGTGAGTTATGAAATTATTCCTGACGCACGAGTGAACGCAATTATAAGTCAAGTTTCACATGAAGACGAAAATATGGATATTGTGAAACTTGAAAAAGCACCACGCATTGCGGTATATTCCCCTAAAGATAAGCTCCCATGGGACGATGCTGTTACACTTGGTCTTACCTACGCCGAAATTACATATGATGTGATTTACGATGAAGAAATTATTCGTGGCGAACTTTCAAAATATGATTGGTTGCACCTGCATCATGAAGATTTTACTGGTCAGTATGGTAAATTTTATGCAAGTTATAGAAATGCTCCATGGTATATTGAACAAGTAGCAAATGCTGAAGCACAAGCAAAGGCGTTTGGTTTTCAAAAAGTGTCGCAATTAAAATTACATGTTGCTAAAACGATTAAAACGTATATTGAAAATGGCGGATTTTTGTTTGCTATGTGCTCGGGCACAGATAGTTTTGATGTGGCATTAGCTGCCGAAGGAACAGATATTTGTGATGTTATGTTTGATGGGGACCCTGCAGATCCTCAAGCACAAAATAAATTGGATTTTTCAAAAACACTCGCATTCCAAAATTTCACTCTTGTTACAAATCCATTTGAATATGAGTTTTCTGACATTGATGTAACTGACACAAGAAAAGTAAAAGATAATGAGGACTTTTTCACTCTTTTTGAATTTTCCGCAAAATGGGATCCTGTGCCAACCATGCTTTGTCAGAATCACACTGTTGTTGTTCGGGGTTTTATGGGACAAACTACAGCGTTTCGAAAAAGTCTTATAAAACCAACGGTTATTATTATGGGCGAAAACAGTGCTCATGACGAGGCACGGTATATTCACGGTACGCACGGAAAAGGTACATGGACATTTTACGGAGGGCATGACCCCGAAGATTATAGACATTATGTAGGAGACCCGCCCACAAATCTCGATAATCATAAAAATTCTCCGGGTTATCGTTTAATATTAAACAATGTGTTGTTTCCTGCAGCAAAGAAAAAACCGCAAAAAACATAAAAACAGCGGTATTATTTAGCTAATATCTCTCCATGATATTTTTTGCACTTGTCGTTTTTTCAAACCTTCTCTCAACATTACATATTCTGGTAATTGCAAATCAGGGTCTTTTTTAATCACCTCAAAAGCTTTTTGACGAGCTAATTGTATAATTTTACCATCTTTTGCCAAATTTGCTAACTTAAATGTAATTGGCAATCCACTTTGTTGTGTCCCCTCAATATCACCGGGACCACGCAGTTTAAGGTCAACTTCGGCTAATTCAAAGCCATCATTTGTTTGCACCATTGTTTGCAAACGCGTTCTTCCATCTTCAGAAAGTTTGTATCCAGCCATAAGTACGCAAAATGATTCACTTGCTCCCCGTCCTACTCTACCACGTAATTGATGCAATTGTGAAAGTCCAAAACGCTCGGCACTTTCAATAACCATTACCGTAGCATTTGGCACATCTACTCCCACCTCAATAACAGTAGTTGCCACTAATATTTGTGCTTGTTTTGACACAAACAATTGCATTGCAGCCTCTTTTTCGGCAGGTTTCATTTTTCCATGCACAACAACCGTTGTGTATTTTGGGTGCGGAAATACTTGCGTAATACCAGCATATCCATCTTCTAAATCCTTATAATCCAAGCTTTCAGATTCAGAAATAAGAGGATATACAATATAAATTTGATGTCCTTTTTTAATTTGATCACGTATTAATTTATGCATTCTTTCCCGCTGCGAATCAAACAAAAGTGCAGTTTTTATAGGTTTTCTTCCTGGCGGCATTTCATCAATTACCGACACGTCAAGATCGCCATATAGCGTCATGGCAAGCGTGCGAGGAATAGGCGTTGCTGTCATTACTAAAATATGAGGAGTTTGCGAATTTTTTTTCCATAATTTTGCTCGCTGAGCCACACCAAATCTATGTTGTTCGTCAATAACGCATAAACCAAGATTATCAAATTGCACCACATCTTCTAAAAGAGCATGCGTTCCAATAATAATGTTAATAGTTGCATTTTGTAATCCTTCATGAATTTTTTTACGCTCTGCTGTTTTTGTTGAACCTGTGAGTAATGCTATATTCACAGGAACATTTGCAAGCATTTTTGAAATTGAAGTAAAATGCTGTTGTGCAAGCACTTCGGTAGGAACCATTAAACACGCCTGATAACCGTTGTCAATTGCCATGAGCATAGAAAAAATTGCAATTAATGTTTTACCACTTCCCACATCTCCCTGCACAAGTCGGTTCATATGTTTTCCTTGCTCAACATCGGCACGAATTTCAGTCATAACACGAATTTGTGCTCCAGTAAGTGGAAAAGGTAAATGTTTTGAATAAAACGTTGATAATATATTATCGTTTTTTCGGAAAAAAGTAAATCCTTTTACAAAACGCTCATGTATTTGTTTTCTATATGCTAATGAAAGTTGCACCCAAAATAATTCTTCAAATTTCACGCGAAATTGGGCACGTGCCACCGATGATAATTGTTCGGGAAGATGAAGTGTTTTATATGTTTCTCGTAAATTGGGTAATGCTAATTCTTTCAAAATACTTGCAGGCAGTGTTTCTGGAATTGGTTCATTTCCTAATTTTTCAAATGCTTTTTCTATTATTACACGAAATATTTTTCCGTGAATATTAGCCTTTCTCACTTTTTCGGTAGATGGATATACACCAAACAAGCCGTGTTGTGAACGTTCCTTGAACTTTGAAAGTTCTTCTATTTCAGGATGCGACATAGTAATAGACGAACGATATTCAGATAAACGTCCAAATACCACATATTCTGTATTTGGTTTTAAATACTCAGAAACCCATTTTATTTGTTTAAACCACACAAGCTCAAGAACTCCTGTGCCATCATTTAAATAAGCTTTAATTCGCTTCTTTGCTCCCACTCCTTCAATCATTACCTTAGTAATAACGCCTTTTGTTTGCACTTGTGCAGTTGAAACATGCAAGTCTTTAATAGCATAAAATTCACTACGATTGATATAACGAAATGGAAAAAAATTAAGCAAATCACGAATTGTATAAATATCTAATTCGGTTCGTAATAATTCTGCTCGTTTTGGACCAACAGACGGCAAAAATTGTATGTCATTATCAAAAACACTACTCATAATTTATATAGTTACCCGCAAATATAATTTTTGTGAATGATTAATTTCCCCCTGAATACAATGCAAAGAGTATGTAAAATATGTATATACACGGTTAGTATTTTTAAACGTATACGACGCGTCAAGTCGCAAGTAATTACCACTTTTATACAAAGGATCGCCTAAAATAAGATGCGTTTTATCGCCAATATAATACGTGGCTGCCATGTCAATTTTTTTTGTAAGATACAATGTAAACGCCCCCAATAAACCTTGAGAATATTCTGTGTTTTGTGGGCGATTTTTTTGCCATGTAAACAAATTTCCAACTTCAAGTTTGGCACGGAGCATAGGTTCAAGTATTGTTTCGTTAGAATTGGTTTTATTGTGAGAATAAAATTTTCTCCCCAACATAACTGAATATGTGCCATTATCAATAATATCTTTTCCTGCATTTACGTTATCCTCTGCTCGATGCTGATAATAAAAATTATCGGTAATAAAAAAATGCTTGTATTGTAATTTACCCGAAACTCCCACAAGAAATTCTTCTTTTGCACCATAATTTTCAAGTGTCATCCAGTCAAACACAAAATTTTGAGAGAAACTCAATTGTTTTATTAAAAAATCAGTTTTTTTCACATGTACATTAAGTCCCTGCGTGTTTGGTCTAAAATAATACAAAGAATCGGTGTACATGGCAAGAGGAAAAAATGTTTGTCGTGGAAAACTTCCCAAATACAATGTTATATGTGGTTTTGTATGCTCCTCGTTTTGTGCATACGAATAATATAAAGTTGGCACAAACGGTTTTTCAAATATTGGTGTGCCAAATATGTATAAATAATTTATACCAAACATAATTCTTTCAAGAGAATCTATTGCAAAACCAGCCTCAAAGGCAGCTTGTGAACCAAAAATTGTTTGTGGAAATCCATAGGGAGAAAAATATTCTCGATTATCGGCAATAAATTCATACTGCACATGTGTATGTAATTTTTGCGACAAGGCAAGATGCTGAAATCCAGACAATATAATAAATAATGCGATTATTTTTTTCATTTTATCATATTTTAAGTTGATAAAAATAATACATTTTGGCGAGACTCATAAATTTACGGTATATTTGAAAAAAAAATATGAAATTTTTGTACAAACTATTTTTTTGTATTCTCATATGCGGAACTATGTCTTGTGCTTCTCAATCACAAATAAAAAAAGCTAATAAAGCAGCACGAAAACGATATAAACATATGCAAAAAAATTGCAATTGTTACATTCAATTTGAATATATAAACACGAGCGACACACAATCATGAATTTTTTTCTCGTAAAACAAGGTATTCGTTATTTTTTTGGTTCTCGCCATGCTCGTGGACACGGCATTCATTCTCCATTTGTTTATTCTCTTATTCGCTCTGTATTTATTGATACACAAACATATACCGAATATGCAACTATTGAAAAACATAGAAAATTACTGCAAAAAAACACACAATATATTGAAGTTACAGATTTTGGAGCAGGTTCGCAGCAATTACAATCACCGCATCGTATGATTGGAAAAATTGCCCAAACAAGTCTATCGCCTAAAAAATATGCACAACTTTTATTTCGTATGTGTCGCTATTTTAAACCACAAAATGTACTTGAAATTGGCACTTCACTTGGTATAAGCGGTGCGTATATGGCTGCGGGATATTCAAAAGCAAATATTATTACACTCGAAGGTTCACAAAATATTGCAAAAATTGCACAAAATACATTTCAATCATGCGGATTGTCAAATATAACAATACGTGTTGGTAATTTTTCAGATACCCTACTGCCTGCATTACAAGAACTTAGGCATATTGACATGGCGTTTATAGACGGAAATCATACAAAAAAAGCCACACTCAACTATTTTGAACAACTGTATCCGTATTGTAATGCAGATTCTATTCTTATTTTTGATGATATTTATTGGAGTGCTGATATGCATGACGCATGGAAAATTATTTGTAACGACCCACGCGTTTCTCTCAGTATAGATTTGTTTAAATTAGGAATTGTGTTTTTTAGAACAGGAGTTGCAAAACAAAATTTTAGAATACGATTTTAAATCATTTTTGTAAAGGATTGAAAACATGACCAATAAATACTATTGATTCGGTGTTTTTTTCCTGAATAATAAATAAAAACGGACGATTTACAGTGCATGCTTTCTGTACTGACGTTACAAAAACCTCTACACTTGTTGCAGCAGCAGCTTCAGTTCCTGCCTCAGAAACCTCAACAAACGTTTTGTGCATAACATCTGAAATTGATACTTTTTGAAACTCGCTTATATTTGAAAAATCTGCAAGACTCGAACTAAAAGCCTCAGACATTCCCATATCAGACAATATGGAACGCAATGAATTTGCATATTCAAATGAAAACTTAGGTAACGCAAGGTACAATTGTTGTTTTTCAAGAGAAGAACGCCATTGTTTCCATACTACATCAGAAAATTCAAATTCATTTGTTTTATTATTAATATGTGGCAAAACAATAAACATTGAATACGAAGAATTTCCATATGGTAGTTCAACTATTTCGGCAATATCATTATACGCATATCGGAATATTTCAAAAATATGCATTGTAGGAACATTAATAATTGTTTCATTATCAACAAAAAAGGCACGTTCAACAGTATTCGCTTCGTCAAATTGATATTTCCATATTCCCTTAAAATACAGAGCATTTATAAGATACATTACCGCATCAGCTGGAATTCTTCCCTCAATCATTTTTGGAATTAATCCATTCGTTTTTTCAGAAACCCACTGATTTATATATTCAGACGATTCTGGATTCATAAAATCTAAGGGATGCACACTTGCATCTAAATAAGTGATATTTGTATCAATAAAACTTTGTAGCACAGAAAAATTTTGCTCATAAAAAATAGCATTTGCAATTGTTAACAATACGTCATCATCAGCATTTACAAGAGCATTAAGAAGATATTGATTTGTTTGATTTAATGAGGTATTTGATAAACCAGAATGTTTTAAGGTTGTTTCTATTGCCGTTTTAGTGCTACCAGCAGCACCATTATACGCCATTGTTAAAGCCATTGAAACACTCATAGGCGAAATGAAAATATTTTGTTTTCCATTTGATTGTGCAAACAAATGAGAAAATAACTCAAATCCAAATTGATTGTTCGAAGCAACCAATTGCGGAGTAGTCAACTTTAAATTCACAATTTCAAACGATACTGTATCTTGGTTCGAATCTGTACTATTCGACGTATCTTTCATAGTATCATCATCACTATTTTGAGGCTCAACAATAGGCTTATCACATGCAATAAACAAGCACAAAAAACAAATTGATAGTATTTTATATATATATTTCATCATCAAAATAAGATTTTATTATGTACCATCACATACATATATAACAAAGAACAGCATGCTTTACCCTATACAAAAAACAATTTTATACATATTTGTAAAAAAACAGTAGTTTAGAATGTTATTTCTGGATATTGCATGGTAACACAATGCAGCGAACCATGTTGACTTATAAGAACAGAACAATCAACCCCAACAATTTCATAATCAGGAAATACCGACTTAAAAACTTGCAATGCAAGAGCATCTTTTTCGGTATTATACAAAGGCACCAAAACAGCATTGTTACAAATTAAAAAATTTGCATACGTTGCTGGCAATCGCTGTCCCTGTTCATACACAGCCTCTGCCATAGGTAAAGCCACAAGCGTAAACGGAGTGTTATTTTCTGTTCTAAACGATTGTAATTCTTGTTCCATAGCATGTAATTCTTCATAATGTTCATCATGAATATCAGTACATTGCACATACATAATAGTATCTTCATTTACAAAGCGTGCCAAAGTGTCTATATGTCCATCAGTATCATCACCAGCTAAATATCCATGATTAAGCCATAATATTGTATGCACACCAAAATACGCACGCAAACGCTCTTCTATTTGCATACGCGAAAGATGAGGATTTCTATGTTTTTCTAACAAACATCGTGAAGTTGTAAGTAACACACCATTTCCATTTGATTCAATAGCCCCACCCTCAAGCACAAAATCGTTACAATCAATATATTCAGCATGTGGAAACGCATTCTGCTGCACCAATTGTTTTGTAATGCGAGTATCTAAATCAGCAGGAAATTTTTGTCCCCATCCATTAAACTGAAAATCATGAATATACACCATACCACGTTTAAACACAGAAATTCCACCATGATCACGTGCCCACACATCATTTGATGGAATTTCATAGAAAGTAATAGCATTATTTATATGTTCCTGTAGCTGTTCACGAACCTCGTGAGCATGAGCACATACAATAATAAGAGATGTACGAGCACTAATTTCTTGTGCAAGCCTTACAAAACACGCAACAGCTTCATCATATCGAGAAGCAAAATCAGTATTTTTATGAGGCCATGTAAGTTGCACACAATACTGGCGATGCCATTCGGCAGGTAACACAATAGATTCCATATATTTATTCACTCACAACCACTATATTTTCTTCAGATACAAGCTCTTGTCCCCTATATTTTCTAAACAATTGCAAAACCGCCACCACATCTTTTTGGCAATACGTCATAATACGCAATAAATCTTTATGTTTCCAGTAAATATCGCACACCATACTCCCATCAATATCATCTTTTGGTGTAGGAATGTTAAAAATATGAGTTAATAATGACAAAGATGTATAATTTTTATAATCGCCAAATCGCCACAAATCAAGCGTATCAATATGGCGAATTTCCCATGGCTTTTTTCTTCGCGTATCAAGTGCAAGAGGAATATTCATACCATGAATAAGCATACGACGAGCAATAAACGGGAAGTCAAATTCATTTCCATTATGTGCACACATATACGTTTTAGAAGTATTAAAATACGTAGAAACCAAAGACGAAAAACCAGAAAGTATTTCCTTTTCATTATCACCGTAAAACGAACGCACACGAACAGTTTCAGAGTTTTTAGAGCGAGGCATATATGCAACCGAAATACACACTATCTTTCCAAATTCTGCAAAAATCCCAGCTTTTTTATACAATTCACTTGGAGGTGTGTTTTTTGTAGCTAAACGAGCAGCCTTTTTGTTCCACAAATCTCGTTCAAAATTAGGAACTTCAATATATGAAGGATATTGTGGAACAGTCTCAATATCAACAAACAATATATTTGAAATAGGAATTTCTTTTAATAACACCCCCATACAGATTTTTATTTTTTATATGTATCAATTTCTTGTTTTAATTGCATAAGAAGATTATACGCCACCTCATAATCATTGTGTAAACCTTCTGATATCTGATTTTTTCCTTTATCTTCAAGCACACCTAAAGCATCACGAACTAAAGGTGCTGCAAACATAGCAACTTCGCCTTTTAAAGAGTGAACATCAAGCATAAGTTTACGCATTTCCCCATCATCTATTCTCGATTTTATTTTCAACAATTTTTGATCAACATTATTTACAAAGTCATCTATTATTTCATTCAAAACAGAGACTCCAAACATACCAAAACTTTCTTGAAATTCATCACGATTAATTAACGCCTCAGCATGAACAGCTGAGTTGTTGGGCATTTCAGGAACCATATCAATATCATGCTTTTGTTCCTGAATTTGCTCCTGAGATGTATGCGTTTTAACCATGGTAAATTTCTCATCTATAGACTCTAATGTTCGGAGCAATTTAATTTCATTCACCGGTTTTGTAAGAAACGCATTTGCACCAGCAGAAATCATTTTTTCTTCATCTTCTTTATACGCAGCAGCAGTTAAAGCAATAATTGGCAACGAGGATTTATGTATATCATTCATTGCACGAATTGCCATAGTAGCATCAACACCATTCATTTCGGGCATATGCATATCCATTAACACACAATCAAAATCCTGTTGTTCAACCATAGAACATGCTTGTTTTCCATTATCAACAACAGTAACATTCAAATTATAGAGCGATAAAAGGTTTCGAATATATTTTTGATTTGTAGGATTATCTTCAGCAACAAGAATACGCAAACCTGGTGCGAACACTATAGAGTCAATTTGTTTTTCACGGGCTTCGTGTTCTATCAATTCCTTTGTACGCTCCTCACTTACAGCTTTAAGCGGAATAGTGAAAAAGAAATTACTTCCAACATCCACTTCACTTTCAAGTTCAATACGCCCCCCCATCATATTCACCAATTCATACGAAATAGAAAGTCCTAAACCAGTTCCTCCATACTCACGGGTAGTTGAAACATCAGATTGCATAAATTTTTCGAACACCGTTTCAAGTTTGTTTTTTGGTATTCCTATACCCGTGTCTAATACACTAAAGTGTATGTGTGGAGAAGTTTCTAAAGGATTTAGATTTTTAACAGAAAGCGTAACCGAGCCTTTATGAGTAAATTTAAGTGCATTTGTAATAAGATTTATAAGTACTTGTTTTATACGCACCGAATCAGCCTCAAAATATAGAGGCACATCAGAAGCAACATCAATAATAAAACGCACCCCTTTTTCCTCAAACTTAGGATATAGCAATTTTTCTATAGACGAAACAATTGTTTTTATATTAAACTCATGATATTCGAGTTCAATTTTTCCTGATTCAATTTTAGAAATATCAAGAATATCATTAATAATTGTCAAAAGCGATTCAGCAGAATCTTGCACCGTTTGTGCATAATCAAGTTGACGTTCATCAAGTTTTGTTTTCAGCAGAAGCTGTGTCATGCCTATTACACCATTCATAGGCGTACGAATTTCGTGGCTCATATTTGCAAGAAATTGTGATTTTTCCTCATTTGCTTTATCTGCAAGTTTTCGAGCTTTTTCGAGTTCCTCATTTTGCTCATTCATTTGCATAATAAGAGCCTGCATTTTAACACTATAGCTACTATTTTTTTTAAATGCTTTCTGTAATTCTGCATTTTGAATTTTAAGTTCCTCAAAGTGTTTTTGAGAAATATCTTGCTGTTTTTCAAGCTCTTGTGTTTGTTTTAAAATTTCAGCCTCAGCCATTTTAAGCATGTGAATATCAAAGTCAATAATCACAATTTTATCAAGTGCTCCATTTCTTTCAAACGTTGGCGTTACACACCTATGCACCCATCGTTTTTTTCCAGATAATGAAACTATAAATGTTTCGTACACCATTGCTTTTCGAGAAAGTACACAATGATCTACTATTGTTTTCATATTTTCATCAAAAGAAATGTTCAATAAATTATCGCCAAATACTTTTTTATATTTAACAATCGAGCAACCAAATAATTTTCGAAAACTCACATTAACCCATTCAAGATTTAACGAATTGTCAAAAATCATAACCGAATTATCGGTATGTTTTGCAAGCACCATAAACCGATGTAATTGTTGCCGCACATGCACAATTTCTTTTTCAAGAGACGTATTCGTACTCGTCAATTTTTCAACCTGCTCCTCAAGAGCTTGAATTTTCTCAGCATCCGTCATAAATCTATATTTACCAAATACACACTGTTTTAAAGTTTTGCCATCTCCTGATTAAACAATTTATTAGGGTGTAACACATCATCTTCATCAGCATATTTTTTTCTAATGCCATCTAAAAAATACATGTCAATTTCACCTTTGTTTTTCGCATAAATTTTTCCTCTATACGAACAATCAAAAAAATTACGTATTTCCATATACGTTTCACCCGAAATGTTTATCCGGTCAGGTTCACTTGTACTTTGAACTCTATAAGCAGTATTTACCGCATCTCCCCAAATATCATATGCAAATTTCTTTTTCCCTATAACTCCAGCAACCACACTTCCTGTATGTATTCCCACACGAATTTGCCACATGGGTTCATTACGTTTTATTTTTTCTTGATTTACCGCATTCATATATTTCATAATTTTTAATGCAGCTAAAATAATATCAAAAGGATTGCTATTGTTTCTAATTGGTATTCCTCCCGCACACATGTACGCATCTCCTATTGTTTTTATTTTTTCT
>FZPS01000049.1_pt63 | contig 12712 bp, 10 predicted proteins | sample 1817821 | NCBI WGS metagenome assembly FZPS01 (sample SAMEA104158645, study PRJEB21678) | metagenome | place: Germany | collected 2015-04-21 | reverse complement strand
CTCCAGTGTTTTGCCAAAATAAAATGGCTATATCAAAATCTTACGTACGTGGAATATTGGCATATCGGGAAATATTTAATACAATTCCCATAGAAATCATAAGAAATAATAAAGAAGATCCTCCATAACTAATAAAAGGAAGGGGCATTCCTGTTACAGGAATGGTGTTAGTAATAACAGAAACATTAATTAAAACTTGGATGGCTACTTGACATATAATTCCTGTTACAATTAAAGAACCAAACAAATCTGGAGCCTGGATAGCCACTTTAATTCCACGCCAAATCAAAATTAAAAATAGTAACAACAAGATACTGGCTCCTACTAATCCTAATTCTTCGCATACAATGGAAAAAATAATATCATTATGAGCTTCTGGTATATACCCTAATTTCTGCCTACTTTCTCCTAATCCTAATCCGAAAAGTCCACCAGAACCAACAGCATACAAAGATTGAATGGTTTGGTATCCAGAATGTAAAGGATCACTCCAAGGATCTAACCAAGCTTGAATTCGTACCATACGGTAACGAAAAGTCTCTAAAGTAACAGCAAGGATTCCTGCGGCTAAAACCGGAATAGCCATTATGATAAAATACCATATCTTAGGACTGGCTACAAATAAAATACAAACTCCAATGGCAGTCACTACGATAGCCGTACTTAAATTTTGAACCGCAATTAAAACAACTGGAATCATGATAATAATCATATAAAAAGCAAAGCCTTTAAATCTGTTTAACTTTTCTCGATTGAGTGAAACAAGATTACTGATAAATAAAGCGACTCCTAATTTTGAAAGCTCAGATGGTTGAAAACCAAGAGGTCCTACTCCTAACCAGCGTTTTGCACCATTGACTTCTTTTCCTATAAATAAAACTAAAATCAATGTTACAATAGAAAATAAATAAAGTACAACAGACCACTTGCGAAGATTATGATAATCATAATTCATCATTACCATCATGGCCCCAAATCCCATAATAGACCACATAATTTGTCTTTTAAGAAAATGAAAATGATCTCCATAACGATTAAGAGAATAATTATAACTAGAACTAAAAATCATAACAATTCCAAAACAAACAAGCAAAATAACGGTAAATAAAATAGTAAAGTCACATTGGCGTATACTCGGAGAACGACGAACTTTCTTTTTTGGCTTTTTCATCCTCTCCCTCCTTTAAATTTACAACTGCTTGTTTAAAAATCTTCCCTCTTTCTTCATAACTGGAATACATATCCCAACTAGCACAAGCAGGGGATAATAAAACACAATCACCTGAGTGAGCTATCTTATATGCTAATCCCACTGCCTCTTTCATATCCATTACTTGAGTTATAGAAGAAAAGCCTTCTTGCTTTGCTGTATCCTCAATCTTTTTTGCTGTTTCTCCAAGTAAAATTAGATGTTTTACTTTTCCTTTAAAAAATCGAATCCACTCTGTAAAATCAGTACCTTTATCCATGCCACCTCCTATAAGAACAATCGGTCGTTCCATAGATTGAATCGCTTGTATGGCTGCATCCGGATTGGTTCCTTTTGAATCATTATAATAGAGAACATTGTTAATGGTAGACACATATTCGATGCGATGTTCTACTCCTTGAAAAGAAAGAATAACCTCTCGAATTAAAGAAATGGTTACTCCCATACATAAAGCAATCGCTGTAGCTGCCATTACATTTTGTACATTATGATCTCCTACCATTTTAAGATCTTTTATAGAGCATAAGGAGATTTCATCATCTTTCCACCGAATAATAATCTCATTATTTTTTATATATACTCCCTCATCCAATATTTTTTTCATGCTAAAGAAGATTGTCTTTGCTTTTGTTTTTTTCCCCATTGAAATACAGTACTCATCATCTCCGTTTAAAATCAAAAAATCGCCCCTATTTTGATTCATAAAAATCTTTTCTTTTGCTTGAATGTAGTGTTCAAAAGTTTTATGACGATTTAAATGATCTGGAGTTATATTAAGTACAGCACTTACCTTAGGATGAAAGGAATGAATGGTCTCTAATTGAAAGCTGCTAACCTCTGCTATAACATATCCCTCTTGTGCCATACCTAAAACTCGTTCTGAAAAAGGAGTTCCTATATTCCCAACTACATAAGTAGGTACCATTGTTTTTTTAAAAATTTCACCTACTAGAGTCGTTGTTGTTGTTTTACCATTGGTACCGGTAATCCCAATCAAAGGAAGATGACAACATCTATAAGCCAACTCCATTTCTCCCCAAATTGGGATATGAAGTTTTCTTGCCTCTTGAAGAAAAGGTAAATCTGTAGGAACCCCAGGACTCATTACAATTAAATCTTGCCTTTTCCATTCTTCATAAACAAAATCCTGAAAAATCAGGTGAAACCCTTCTTGTTCTAATGCATCTGCCTCTTTTTGTATTTCTTTTCGACTTTTGCCATCATAAAGAGTTACCTGTGCTCCTAAAGACTTGCATAATCTTCCTGCTGCTATTCCACTTTTACCAATTCCAAGAACTACTACTTTTTTATTCATAAGGTTCATTGTATTTCACCATCCTATCGTTATTATGGCAATCCAAGAAGTCCAATTAAGCAAAAGATCGCTGTCAAAATACAAAAGACAGCTACTACCTTTGTTTCTTTCCATCCTGATAATTCAAAATGATGGTGAATGGGAGCCATTTTAAAGAAGCGTTTTTTTGTTTTTTTAAAATATAAAACCTGAATAATAACAGAGATGCTTTCCATAACATAAATAAAACCAACAATAGGTAAAAACAAAGGCATTTTTAACATAAAAGCCACCCCAGCAACAAATCCTCCTAAGGCTAATGAACCCGTATCTCCCATAAAAACGCGTGCTGGATGCGCATTAAAAAGTAAAAATCCTAGCAAACTTCCCACGGCCGCAGATGTAATCGGTAATAATCCACTGTTTTCTCCCCAGCTAACTACTGCAAAAAAGGTGGCTACTAACACAGTTACACTAGCAGCTAAACCATCTAATCCATCCGTTAAATTTACACTATTAACGGTTCCAATCATTCCAAATAATAACAAAGGAATAAAGGTAATACCTAAATCAATTGTTTTTCCTTTTGTAAAGGGAATAAATACTTCTGTTCCAATATTGGTATATTGCAAAAAATAATATCCAAATACAAGAGTTACAAGTACTTGAGCAATAATTTTTTGATATGGCTTTAAGCCTAAAGAACGTTTCATCACTACTTTAATATAATCATCAATAAACCCAATAATTCCAAAACCTAATGTTAATAGTAAGATAGGAATGATTGCAGGATAGGAAGGAATAAAAAACAAACTTGTTAATACTAAACTACCTAAAATAATAACCCCACCCATGGTAGGAGTACCTGCTTTTTTAAGATGACTCTGAGGCCCATCATCCCGAACATACTGTCCTAATTTTAGCTTTGCTAAAAAAGGAATTACTAAGGGACCTAATAATAAGTTAAATAAAAAAGCAATGAGTACGGGGTAAATGGCTGCATACTCCATTTTTATTTCACCTCTTTAAGTTTTTCAACAATTTTTTCTAATTGCATACCTCTTGACGCTTTGACTAAAACCGTATCTTCTTTTTCAATAAAAGAGGGAATGGCATCTTGAAGTTCTTCTCTTTCTGTAAAATACAAACTCTCTCTTCCTACCTGCTCTGCACCAATGGCCATTTCCTTTGCTGCTTTCCCAACAAAAACCAATAAATCAACGTCTGTTTGTGCTACATACCTACCGATCTCACGATGGTTCTCCTCAGAATAAGAACCTAACTCAAACATATCTCCTAAAATAACAATTCGCCTACCTGGTACAGATAATCGACATAATACATTGATAGCTGCCTTCATAGAATCCGGACTTGCATTATACGTATCGTTAATAATATGTACAGGATACGATGTTGATTCTTTTTCCATCCTCATACCACTAGGAACAAAGTTTAAGATCCCTTCTTGAATTTGTCTTGGGTTTAAACCAAATAACTCTCCTAAAATAACACCGGGTAAAACATTATAAATCCAATGTTCTCCTACACAAGGAATCGTAACTTGAAACGAAAGAGAAGGAGTGTGAATCAAAAGATTCATTCCCTTTTCTTCCATTCCTATTTCTTCTGCCCAATACTTATTCTTTGAATTTTTACCAAAGGTTATTACAGAACAGAATAAATTTTCTTGTAAAGATAAGAGTAAAGGTTCATCTCCATTTAAAATAGCAATTCCATCTTCGGCTAAATAATCAAAAAGTTCACTTTTTGCCTTTAAAATTCCTTCTCTGCTTCCTAAATGTTCAATATGAGAGACACCAATATTGGTAATGATACCAAAAGTGGGATTGGCAACCCGACTTAGATTATGTATTTCCCCAAATCCACTCATCCCCATTTCTAAAACAGCTACTGTATGTTGAGAATTTAGCTCAAATACAGTTAAAGGCAACCCAATCTCATTATTATAATTCCCTTGGGTTTTTAAGACGGAACCTTGTTTAGAAAGAATGGCTGCTACCATATCTTTTGTACTTGTTTTACCTACACTACCTGTAATGCCTACGACGGGAATGGAAAATAATCGGCGATAAGCAGACGCTAAATCCATCAGTGCTTTTTTTGTATTAGAAACAAGGAGTAACCACTTTCCTTTAGGAATTTGTTGAATCATTTGTTCTGAAATACATCCTATGGCTCCTCGTCTATAAGCTTCTTCAATAAAATGATGTCCATCAAATCGTTCTCCACGTAAAGGAATAAATACATCTCCTGTCTGAATCTGTCTTGTATCTGTAGAGAACTTTTTTATAACTTCATTAATCTGCCCATCTCCTGTAACAAAAATTCCCCCTGTTACTTGTTGGATCCATGATAATTGAATTGCTTTCACTATTATTCCTCCCGCATATACTCTTCAACAACTTCTGCATCATCAAAATGGATCCTCCGCCCTTGGTCAAAAATTTGATAATTTTCATGACCTTTCCCTGCAACGATTACAATATCATCAGGTCGTGCCTCTTGTAAAGCAAAAAAAATACCTTGCTTACGATCCACAATTTTCGTATAAGGACAGTCTGTTTTTTGAATCCCTACTTCAATCTCATTTAAAATTTGAATGGGATCTTCTGAACGTGGATTGTCGGAAGTTAATACACAAAAATCTGAGTATCGACCAGCGATTTCTCCCATAATAGGACGTTTGCTTTTATCACGATCACCACCACACCCAAAAACAGTTATCATTCGTCCTTTTACAAATTCTTGAACTGTTTTTAAAATATTTTCTAACCCATCTGGCGCATGAGCATAATCAATAATAACATCATAGCCTAAAGGAGATAAAATTCTTTGAAAGCGTCCTGGAACACCCTTTACTTTCTTTAATCCTTCTTGAATGACAGTAGGTGAAATCCCAAGACATATACAAGCTCCTATGGCTGCTAAAGCATTATAAACACTAAATTTACCTGAAATATTCAGATAAAACTCTCGTGTCTCTTCTTCTACATCCACCTTAAAAGAAACTCCATCTGCGGTTATCGTAAGATCATAAGCTTTAAAATCTGCATCTTTATCAATCCCAAAAGTCAATACTTTTCCTGTGGTTTTCTTAATCATATATTCAGCAGCTGGATCATCCACATTAATTACTGCATAATCACACTGTTGGAACAATTGAGCTTTTGCCTCTTGATAAGCCTCCATCGTCTTATGAAAATCCAGATGATCTAGGGTTAGATTGGTAAAAACACCTACTTTAAAATGACATCCTGCTACTCGATCTAAAGCCAGTGAATGAGAAGATACCTCCATAATTACATCATCTACTTCTTTCTCTTTCATCTGCATAAACAGGCGTTGTAAATCTAAAGAATCGGGAGTCGTTCGATCAGAGGGTACGCATTCTTCACCAATTTGATTCTGAATTGTACCAATTAAACCTGCTTTTCGATTCGCTTCTTTTAAGACAGCAGAAATTAAAAAGGTTATTGTGGTTTTTCCATTGGTTCCCGTTACCCCAACTAAATTCATTGTAGCTGAAGGATGATTATAAAAATTAGCTGAAATATGCGCCATGGCCTCCCTCGTATTTTCCACTTGAATGATTGTAACCTCTTCTGGAATCATAAGCAAAGGTTTTTCTACTAATAGTGCCACTGCTCCTTTTTCCACTGCATCTTTTGCATATTCATGTCCATCCACTTGAAATCCTTTAATACAAAAAAACAAAGTAGCTGGTTCAATTTGTCTTGAATCATATGAAAGATGCAAGATATCTATATCTATATTTCCCTGTATTCGTTCATAGGAAATATGACCTAGTAATTCCTTGAGCTTCACAATGCTCCCTCCCTATATTATAATCTATTTTTTATCTTGGGGTTCTACATACACTATTAATTTTGTTCCTTGGTTCACTCTTTCATTAGGAAGTGGAAATTGTTCTTTGACTAGATTTCCTTCACCTAAAACTTCTAAAGTCAATCCCAATGCTCTTGCTTCTTTTTTGACATCCGTTAAAGATTGTTGAACAAAATTAGGTATTTGCACCTCTCCAATACTTTCTAATTTTAATTCCTGTTCTGTATACTGTGGTTCGATACCTAGATAAGGAAGTATATTTTCAAAAACTTCCTTTATAACAGGAGCAGCTACCGTTCCTCCATAATAAATACCCATAGGCTCATCAATTAAGATCAAAGCCATAACCTGTGGATCATCAGCAGGAGCAAAACCTAAAAATGAGGCAATGTATTTTCGACTGCTACGAGGTAGTTTTTCTGAAGTAGCTGTTTTCCCACCTATTCGATAACCTGGTAAATAAGTTCTATGTCCCGTTCCTTCTGATACAACCGATTCCAATATTTTTCTCATAGCATCTGAAGTTTCCTTCGAAATAATTTGTTGTTTTTTATTATAGTCAAAGGTTTTTATTACTTTTCCCTCTTGGTTGATAATTCGTGTTCCAAAATGAGGAGTTATCAAATACCCTCCATTCACAATAGCTGCTCCTGCTCGTATCAATTGTAACGGAGTAATTTGAAATGATTGTCCGAAAGACATAGTAGCTAACTCTACAGGACCTACTTTTTTAATGTTATGCATAATACCTACCGCTTCCCCTGGAACATCAATACCTGTTTTTTCATGAAATCCAAATAGTTTCATATATTTATAGAAAGTTTCTGCTCCTAGTCGTTCTGCAGTATCCATGAAAACAGGATTACAAGAATTTCGTACTCCTTCTACAAAGGTTTGAGTTCCATGTCCACCTACTTTATGACACCGGATCCTTCGATCAGCTACAATTCGATACCCTGGGCAACTAAAGGTATCGTTTAACCTTACTGCTTTTTCTTCTAAGCCAGCTGTAGAAGTTACAATCTTAAACGTGGATCCTGGCTCATAGGTATCATTAATACTAAAATTTCTCCACATTTGATTAAGGGCATCTGCTTTTTTTTCTTGTGAAAGCTGGCTCCATTGATTTTGCAAAAGAGGATCTTGAATACGAAATGGTTCATTTAAATCAAAGTCAGGCTTATTTGCCATGGCTAAAATCTCTCCATTTTGAGGATTCATGATGATAATCGATCCTTTTTTTGCTTCTTTCCCTTGTAATACTTTTTCTAAAGCTTGTTCCGCATACTGCTGTATAACAATATCAATACTAGTAACAAGGTGATTCCCTGGCAAAGGTTCTATTCTTTGTTGAATGCCACCTGAAATATCTCTTCCTTTAGCATCCGCTTCTGTTAAGATTTTGCCTGGCATTCCTTTTAAATATTCATCATACTTTACCTCAAGACCAATAATTCCTTGATTATCTTTTCCTACAAATCCTAAAACATGAGAAGCCAAGTTACGATGGGGATAATATCTTTTGGAATCCTCATCTACGACAATTCCTGGTATATTTCTTTTTCTAAGCTCGTCACCAATTTCTTTATCCACTCTCGATTGGATTCTTTCCAAAGCGACAACTCGATCTACCTTTGCTTTTATTTCATCATAATTCATTCCTAGTACATCGATTAATGTAGTAATCACTTTATCCTTATCTTGAATCTGATTGTGAATAACACTAATGGTAGATACAGAAGCATTTTGAGCCAAGGGTACTCCATTACGATCATAAATCGTACCTCTTTGAGGGGCAATCAATCGATCTCGAGTTTGCTGTTCCCATGCCTTGGCTTTTAAAAAATCTCCCTGAACAATTTGAATATAGCCAACACGAAAAATGAGCCCACTAATGCCTACTGTAACAACGCTTAAAAAAAAGAGAAGGCGTTTTTTTACCATGATGGATGGCTTATGCATAATCATCCCACCTATAAATTATAAACTTATAACATTGTATTGTACAGATGAGAATGTTATGCTATTTTTTCAACTGAATCATTACTTCACTACCTTCATTGACTCGAACACCTGCTTTAGGCTCTTGTCCCTCTACCCGTTCACCATCACCGATAAAGGTTGGTACTAAAGATTGTTGTTTTAATATTGTCAATGCTTCCTCCTGAGTTTTTCCTACCACATTAGGAATGACTACGACTTCCTGGGTATCACCTGCTGTTACATATAAATATACCAAAGTATTTTTAGGTACTTTTGTTCCAGGTTTAGGGACTTGATTAATAACAGTACTACCACTACCAACGATTTCGTATTGAAGTTCTTTGCTTGTAATATCTTGTATGGCATCCATTAAAAACAGATCCATATAATCGTTCACTATAGGTTCTTGCATTTCCATCTCTTCCAAAATCTCCGTGCGTTGAATTCCTAAATAAGGAAGAGTTTTTTCCATTATTTTCTTAGAAAGAGTCGTCACCATCGTACTTCCCATTAAAGTATCTTTCGGGCGATTTAAAATAACAAAAACAATGACTTGAGGATCTTCTACAGGTGCAAATCCAACAAAAGAAAGAATATATCTTCTTTCCTCCGGATTTGTTCGAGATCCTTGCTCTCCTGTACCTGTTTTTCCTCCAATTCGAAATCCTGGGATTCTGGCTCCTTTACCGGTTCCCTGTGTAACAACGGCTTCAAGTGCTTCTCTGACTTGTTTTGAAGTTTTTTCAGAAATCACTTTTTTACGAAATTCTGTATGATTTTCTTGTATAAAAATCCCGTTAGAATCTACAATTTGCTTGACTACATGAGGCCTTACTAAATGACCACCATTAATAACTGCTGTAAAAGCTGTTAAAACTTGAATCGGAGTTGCATTAAAAGTCTGCCCAAAAGAACTGGTTGCTAATTCTACTGGTCCTAAATTTTCCTGTTTATGAATCAAACCTAAGGCATCCTGTTCTCCTGGTAAATCAATACCTGTTTTTGCTCCAAAACCAAAAGCCCTTTGATATCGATAAAAAACTTCCTTTTCCATCTTAGCTCCAATATCCATCATAGCCACATTACAAGAATTAGCTAACGCCTCTTCTACCGTTTGTATTCCATGTCCATTTCTTTTCCAACAATGAATACGTCGATCTCCAACCATTCGATAGCCTTCACAATAAAAAGTATCCGTTGGAGAAATAATGTTTTCCTCTAAAGCGGCTGCAACTACCATAGGTTTAAAAGTAGATCCTGGCTCGTACGTATACGTAATATTGAAATTTTGCCATACCTGATTTAATAACTTTGTTTTTTCCTCTTGGGTCATGGTATTATATCTTTGGGAATCAACTAGATGCTCTACATTCCCAGGCTGATTTGGATTAAAATTTGGAAAAGAAGCCATGGCTAAAATTTCACCTGTATTAGGCACCATTACAATAGCAGAAGCATTTTGAGGCTCATGCTCTCGAATAGCTTCTAACAACGCTTCTTCTACATAGTGCTGAATCGCTTCATCAATGGTCAGTATCAAGGAGTTTCCATGAATAGGTTGAATATAGTTTTTCATTACATAATTTCCTTGTTCAAAAGTCCTAAAATTTCTACCTGGAATTCCTGTCAGCTGATCATTATACTGTAGTTCAACACCCCAGCGACCTTCACCAGCACCCACAAAACCAATTACATGAGAAGCTAAAGAATCATAAAAATAATTACGAAGGGAGTCTTCCTCTAACCAGACCCCCTTAATCTTTAAATTTTTAATATCTTCTTGAGTTTTTTGTCCCAATTCATACGAAATCTGTTTTTGTAGTACAATATAATATTTCTGAGTTTGAGCATTTACATGCTCCCATAGCTCTTCCTTAGGAATCTGAAATGCGGCGTGAAGAAACTCCACTGTTTTTTCATGTTCATCTTTTTCAAATTGATGTAACGTTACCGTATCTAAAACAAGGTTATAAACGGTATTATTTAAAACCAGTGTATGCTGATTCCGGTCATAAATTCCACCTCTTAAAGCTGGAATCTTCTGATCATGGAGAAGTTGCTGACCAATCGCATTTTTTTCATACTCTTCACCCTTTACTAATTTAATATATCCAAGACGATAAATCAAGAAAAAAATACCTATGGTAAAACATAACAAAACAAATCCCAATCGACGCTGGACTTGTATATTTTTTTTCCCCACTTTATCACCAACCCTTAACTAAAAAGCGAAAAACAGAAGAAAGAAAAGATATTTCTGTAGATGGTGCCTCCATAGATTGGTATCGAACAGTATAACTGGCCTTAGGAATTTCAATGTTAATAACTTGATGTTCTTTAGGACGTACCATTCCTAATTGTTGAGTTGCTTTTTCTTCCAACACCTTTAGGTCCATACTTTGACCAATCTCTCCTTGGATCATAGCATTTTCTTTTTGTAAAGCCTGTAAATTTTTATTCATTTGTTCGATATTTTTTTGTTGATAACTAACGGCTGAATATCCTATCATTAAAATCAAACAACCGATAAAAAAAATCATAGTACAGCCTAGTAATTGTAATTTGTATAACATGTTTTTTCTCTGCTGTACTTTTTTGCCTGTTCTTGGTTTCGGTTGTACTTGAGGTTGTACTATGTCTGATGGAAATTGTAAGGGTGCTATTTCTACTTTTTCTAACTTAGGTGCACTACTGCCGTACATATAATATCTTTGTTCCTTCTTCATTTTTTTCCCCCTCGCATATTCTCATTCTATCTTCTCGAGAATTCTTAGTTTTGCACTTCTAGCTCTTGGATTTATTCCTATTTCCTCATTTGTAGGCAAAATAGGTTTTCTTGTAATAATTTTTGCAACAGGTTGCTTTCCACAAATACAAATTGGAAAATCTGGTGGGCAAATACAAGGATTCTCTAGATGCCGAAATGTCTGTTTAACAATTCGATCCTCTAAAGAATGAAAAGTAATGATACATAATCTTCCTCCTGTGTCTAATACATCTACCATATCTTTAATGGATTGCTCTAGGATGGCTAACTCTTGGTTCACTTCAATACGAATGGCTTGGAACGTTCGTTTTGCTGGATGAGGTCCGTCTCGACGCGCTCCTTTAGGAACTGCTTTTTTAATTACTTCTACCAATTCCATAGTTGTAGTAAAAGGCTTTTTCTTACGCTCTTCTACAATAAAACGAGCAATTCGTTTTGCCCATCTTTCTTCACCATATTCTTTAATAATCCGAGCAAGATCTTCTTCACTGTACTCATTTATTACATTTTGAGCAGATCGCAACCCCTCAGGATCCATTCTCATGTCTAAAGGACCATCTTGCATATAGGAAAAACCTCTTTCTGCTTCATCCAACTGATAAGAAGAAACTCCTAAATCAAGTACTATTCCATTGACTTTTAAAACCTTTACTTTTTCTAAAACATTTTTAACATTAGCAAAATTATCTTGATATAAAATAATACGATCTTCAAATTTTTCCAAGCGTTCTTGTGCCGCTTCAATGGCGTGACGATCTTGATCAATGCCTATAAGAACTCCTTTTTCTCCTAAATGATGACAAATTGCTTCGCTATGCCCAGCCCCTCCTAAGGTTCCATCAAGATAACTACCATCTGGTTTAATATTCAATCCTTGTATACATTCTTCTAATAATACGGATACATGATGAAAATCCATGATTACACATCCTTACTGCTTTTCCTTTGTTATATTCCTAATTCCGCCATCTTATCTGCTAAATCACTTACATCAAAATCATCTTCATTATTATAAGCCTCCCAAGTTTCTTTACTCCAAATTTCTACTCGATTAGAAACTCCAATCAGAACAGCTTCTTTATCTAGTTGTGAATATTCTCTTAAATTGAAAGGTAGTAAAATTCTTCCTTGCTTATCCACTTCACACTCTACTGCTCCGGCAAAGAAAAATCGGGTAAACTTACGGGCATCTCGACTGGCAAGTGGTAAAGATTTTAATTTTTGCTCAAAAAGGCTCCATTCTCCCAGAGGATAGACAAATAAACAATGGTCTAATCCTTTGGTAACAACAAAGCGTTCTCCTAGCTGTTCACGAAACCTTACTGGAATAATAAAACGCCCTTTAGAATCAATCGAATGAATATATTCACCCATAAACATAAAAGAACTACCACCTTTTTGTTTTTTGCCACCACTTTGTACCACTTTTCACCACCCACTACCTTTATTCTAGTATACTTCCAAAGTCCTATCAAGATCTTTTTACAAAAAGATAGTGTCAATAGTTTGTAGGAAAAAAATATTTATAAATTTCCCCTTGTTTAATGAAATGTGTAGTTTGCTATTTTAACCTCTTCTTTTTTATCTAATT
>FZPS01000216.1_pt338 | contig 12714 bp, 11 predicted proteins | sample 1817821 | NCBI WGS metagenome assembly FZPS01 (sample SAMEA104158645, study PRJEB21678) | metagenome | place: Germany | collected 2015-04-21 | reverse complement strand
CTATCAGGAATCACAGCCCTTTGACCCACCTCAAGCTTATTTATAGCATTAGCAGGAAACACCTTCCCTCCAACAGAATAATCCTTAGCAGTTTTGGTAATTTCCACCGTAGCAATAACCTCTCTTTCCTTGGTAATCTCTTCCTTAGTAAGAGGGTGGATAAACACAGTTGGCACTCCTACAATATGTATTCTATCACCAACCTTAATATCTTGGTTATTAAAGTCTAGGTATACCTGCCCGTTTTCAATACCTATTATACAACCTTTTAGCCCTTCTTGAGCAGAAACTAAATTGGCTAATAAGCCAAAGAGTAAAAACAATGATAATCTCTTCATAACGTATAAATTTAATTTCTAAATACTGTAATTAGAACCTAAGCATTAAGGAGAAACCCAGTGGCGACAAGCCCATATCAAGCTCTGGCTTTATATATCCAAGAGCTTTATCTCTAAGGTTTTGGTTGTAAGTATTTATAGTTCCCTTTATGTTCTTAGTACCATAATAATACATTAAGATACCTCCTGTAGTTATTAAGGCACCAGTTACAGAAAAAATAATTCCTTGCTTTAAAAGCTGGGAAGATTCTTTACGGTAGTATAGGTAGCTATTGTAAAGGTAATCAGGTTCCCATCCTCCAGGATCCAAATTGTATTGATTCAAATAATATTCAGACCTACTTTTATCATCAGAAGCGTCATTAAACCATATTTTTGCTGGTATTTGGGTTAATATACCTATTACCATTGGTGTATAGCTCCAAGCTTTTAACCTCTTTGCTTTTCTATAATCAAAATACCAATCAGGGTTTTGGCTTAGGATGCTTTTCATATCGGAGGATGAAAGCTTATTGACTCCCATATATATCTTGCCTCTGCGATAGGTGAGTTCGCTATCCATAAAGCCCTGCTTCCTTACTCTTTGAGTGATTTCACCATTGAAATAATCCCTTAGGTCTTTGCCTAATTGATTAAAGGTCATCGCCATTGCCTTACCTGTTACCGTCTGTCTAAAACCATCAACACCACCATTGATCTGAAGACCATTCAATGCACCTTCCTCCAAAGAGAGCTGGCTTTCGCCCTGAGCAATTGCCGAACGGCTACTCATAAACATTATCTCTCCCGTTTGAAGGTCGACTATTTGAGCAGATACCGACACAGAAGCCTTAAGCCTTGCAGTTCTCACGTCCGAAGAAAGGTCACCAGCGGTTTGTAAGCTCTTCGTAACTCCATCATTAGCCCCTGCAATGCTTGCAATAGCGCCAGCAGCGGAAAGGATGGACTTTATAGGAATACCCGTTGTGATATTTACAACATCGGGCTTTTGAACAGTAACCCTAACCATATATTGCACACCAGCAATATCACCTCCCATAATAGCACTTTCTTGGTTGATATATCCAGCATCAGCAAGCTCAACCTCTCCAATCTGAGCAGCAATTATAGACCTATCAATAAGCCTAATCTTATTGCAAGAGAGCATCTCTTCCATAAGTAAATCAGCAACATATCCACCAAAGAAACCATTATTAACCACATCATTAACAATAGCATCTGCAATAGCTACATTGACCTTTCCGTCCTTAGGAATCTCCGCCACCTCCGCTCTATCAGGAATCACAGCCCTTTGACCCACCTCAAGCTTATTTATAGCATTAGCAGGAAACACCTTCCCTCCAACAGAATAGTCTTCTGCCGTTTCAGTAATCTGAACTGTAGCGATTGTTTCTCTTTTCTTGGTGATTTTCTCTTGGGTTACGGGGTGGATAAACACAGTAGGCTCTCCTACAATATGTATCCTATCACCAACCTTAACATCTTGGTTATTAAAGTCTAGGTATACCTGCCCGTTTTCAATACCTATTATATAACCTTTTAGTCCTTCTTGAGCAGAAACTAAATTGGCCAATAAGCCAAAGAGTAAAAACAATGATAATCTCTTCATAACGTATAAATTTAATTTCTAAATACTGTAATTTGCTATCCTATTGATATCAATAATAAAAAGTAGGTATAGAAATTAAACGCTAGGTTATGTTAGGTAATAAAAACACTCAAATTACAAAAGCTATTCTCAATATCAATACTTAAAATAATATCTACCTAATCATTATTGATAAAGCAAAGATAAATATAAAACATGGAATTATTATTTCTTTTCTTAATGTATTTCATTAATTAATTTCTAACCCTTTGATAGTCTTATAAATAAACCTTGATTTATATAGGCTAACTCGAGGATAATCTTGAACAACTAGTGGTATTTCCTATTGAATAAGGTCAATAATTCAAAGCAAGACTCTACTAATACCGTATATCAGTTTACTGTCTTCGGAGTTCATTTGAGTAAGATGGCATCTTACTCGACTAAGATGGCATCTTACTATGACTAAGATGGGATCCTACTTGAGTAAGATGGCATCTTACTAAAACTAGATAGCATCTTACTAGAATAATATCGAAAGACAATAGACCAATACTTTGAATTAGTGGAATGAAACAAGGCGTTTCTTATAGGTTATCGATTGATTTTGATATGTTTTTGGGGAAATAGTCATTAATAGAGTAAAATTGTTTATTTTTGCAGTTCTAAAATCAGGATTATATGAGCGGTTTGAGTATTGTATGGAATGTAAGTCCAGAGATTTTCTCTATTGGAGGTCTCTCTATTAGATGGTATGGAGTATTATTTGCTCTTGCTTTTGTGGTGTCGTATTTCTTAATGAAAAAGACGTTTGTAAAGGATGGGGTAGAGCAGGGATATTTGGACAAGCTGTCTATATATATGTTTGTATCTGTATTGGTGGGAGCTAGGTTAGGGCATTGTCTATTCTATGAGTTCTCCTACTATATCAATAATCCTCTTGAGATGATTCTTCCAATTCAAATCTATGAGGGTGGCTGGAGGTTTGTTGGCTATCAGGGGCTTGCATCCCATGGTGCGGCTATTGGAATTATTGTGGGCGTTATTCTCTTTTATTATAAAACTAATATTCCTACGTTTTGGGTTTTTGATAGGCTAGCTATTGCTATCAGCTTTGCTGGTGCTTCCATTAGGCTTGGCAATCTTATGAACTCCGAAATCTATGGACATTATACTAATCTTCCTTGGGGATTTATCTTTGTTAGAGACGGTCAAAATATGGCTTCTCACCCTACTCAACTCTATGAGGCTTTGGCTTATATAGCCTTAGGCTTATTGCTTTATTATATGGCAATGAGAAGGAATAAGACCTATAACCAAGGGTTTTTGTTTGGAATATTCCTAGTTTGGCTGTTTATGGCTAGATTCCTGATTGAGTTCTTAAAGAATAGTCAGGTGGGATGGGAGGATGCTATGACCTTGAATATGGGTCAGTGGCTAAGTCTTCCTTTCGTTATTGGAGGTGTAATTATACTTATTGCCTCTATGGGTAGGGATATTGGTAAGACATTGGATAAGAATGAATTAATTAAATTAGAAAAGAAAAAGAAATGAAGAAACTTATTTTAGTAAGGCATGCCGAAAGCACGTGGAATAATGAAAACTTATTTACTGGATGGACTGATGTGGACCTTACAGAAAAGGGTATGCAAGAGGCTTTGGATGCAGGTAAAGCTTTGAAGGAAGCTGGTTTTAGGCCTAGTATTGCTTATGCTTCATATTTGAAAAGAGCAGTGAAGACTTTGAACTCTATATTGGATTCTATGGATTTGGACTATATCCCTGTTGAAAAATCGTGGAGGCTTAACGAAAAGCACTATGGTCAGCTCCAGGGTTGGGACAAAAGCGAAACCTTGGAGAAGTATGGTGAGGAGCAGGTCTTGCTATGGAGAAGGGGCTACGATGTTCAGCCTCCTGCTTTGGATATTGAAGACGAAAGGTCTCCGCATAATGACCCAAGATATAAGGGAATTGACCCAGAAATTCTTCCATTGACTGAGTCTTTGAAGGATTGTATTGATAGGCTTATGCCTTATTATGAGGGTGATATCCTTAAGGCTTTTGAAAACCACGATGAGATTATGATTGTTGCCCATGGCAATTCGCTTAGGGGAATAGTGAAAACGATTAAGGGTATGAGTGATGAGGAGATTCTTAGCTTTAATATCCCTACAGGCATTCCTTATGTGTTTGAGCTCAATGATGACTTATCATATAAGAGTGATGAGTTTATTGGTGACGAAGAAACCATTGCGGCTCTTATGGAAGCTGTTGCTAATCAGGCTAAAGCCAATTAATTATAGGGCTTGGTTTTCTGAGAGATTGAATAATAGTACTTTTTTCCTATGCTATATCGGAGAAAAGTACTATTTTTGCATTCTAAAATTGTAATGTGGAAAGATTTGATTGCTTGCAACCACGGAAAAATAATGCTAAAAACATTCTGAACCAGAGTTTTATTTGTTTTTTCTTCTTTTTTCTATGTAAGTATTTGATTTCTTTTCACAGAATCAATGTATTTAATAATAAAACAAATATAAGATTATGACTTATTTTTTTACTTCCGAATCTGTTTCGGAAGGACATCCAGATAAGGTAGCAGATCAGATTTCGGATGCATTGCTGGATGAATTCCTTAGACATGACCCTAATTCGAAGGTGGCTTGTGAGACCATGGTTACTACAGGTCTAACCATATTGAGCGGAGAGGTGAGAAGCAAGGGAGTTATTGATGCTCAAACCATTGCAAGAGGGGTTATTAATGATATTGGTTATACAAAGGGTGAGTATATGTTCGAGGGTAATTCCTGTGGAGTGATTTCGACCATACACGAGCAGTCCAACGATATTAATCAGGGAGTTGAGAGAGGTAGTCCTGAGCTTCAGGGTGCGGGAGACCAAGGTATGATGTTTGGTTATGCGTGTTCTGATACTGAAGACTTTATGCCTCTTTCATTGATACTAGCCCACCAACTGGTCTATGAGCTTGCAGAAATAAGAAGGGAAGGAAAGGAGATGCTATATCTTCGTCCTGATTCCAAGAGCCAGGTGACTATTGAGTTTGAGGATGAGACAAATAAGCCTGTTGCTATAAATACAATTGTGGTTTCGACCCAGCACGATGAGTTCGATGAGGAAGAGGCCATGCTTAATAAAATCAAGGAAGATGTTCGTAATATCCTAATCCCTAGGGTGATTGCTAAGCAAGAGCGTCAGGATGTTAGGGACTTATTTAATTCTGACTACGTCCTCCATGTCAATCCTACGGGTAAGTTCGTAATTGGTGGACCTCATGGTGATACTGGTCTTACTGGTAGAAAGATTATTGTAGACTCTTATGGTGGTAGGGGAGCCCACGGTGGTGGTGCTTTTTCTGGAAAGGACTCTTCTAAGGTTGATAGGAGCGGGGCCTATGCTGTAAGGCATATTGCTAAGAATATGGTTGCTGCTGGTCTTTGTTCGGAGGTTTTGGTTCAGGTTGCCTATGCTATTGGAGTTGCTGAACCTGTTGGGCTCTATGTTAATACCTACGGGACTTCCAAGGCTAAGGATGAGGATAATAAACCGCTTAATGATGGTAGGATTGCAGAGATTATTGATGGCTTATTCGATTTAAGACCTTATTCTATAGTTAATCGCTTCGGTCTTAATAATCCAATTTATCTGCCAACGGCTAAATATGGTCATTTTGGAAGAACTCCTTATAAGGAAAAGGTTTTGGTATATGAGAATGGAGTAGGGGTTGAGAAAGAGGTTGAGTTCTATCCTTGGGAGAAGCTCGACTATGTGGATAAGATTAAGGAAGCTTTCAGTATTAAGTAGATAAAACCAAAGAAGTCGGACCTAAATCAATAAAGTCCGACTTCTTTTTTATACCTAATCTTCTAAGAAAGACCTAATCCTCTAAGAAGAAAACTATTGTGCTTACCACTCTAACCTTTTGCTTATATGCCTCTTCTGGCACCTCGCTATCGTCATCATAATAATACTTTCCTACTACTGAAATCTGTCCTTGGGATGCTGTTTTGATTTTGCCTAGCTTTGACTTCGAGTCATTGGCAAATTGTTCTCCTGCAGTCCTTGCGTTCTTCGTGCTTTCTGCAATTAGGGCTGGCTTAATGGAGTTTAGTTCTGGGAAATGGTATTTGGTTCTAATATCTGAAGAAAGGTTTTTCTGGATTAGTCCTATTTCTAATTCGCTTTTGGTCTTTTCGGCCTCAACCACATCGTCAGTCTTTATTATTATATCTTGGTTCATCTTATATCTATCGACCTTTACCTGCTTTTGCATTCCATAGTCATATCTATAGTATTCCTTAGAGTCGTAAATATCAATATCATTTGAGGTGATGTTTTGGGTATTAAACTCTTTCTCCTTTAGATACTTGAGTATGGATTCTTTTCTTTCCTCTACCTTCTTAATTAATTCACTAGGATTATCTCCCGAAAAGCTTGTACTTATAATTATATCAGCTCTTAATGCGTCTACTTCCTGCTCTGCAAGACCCTTGACAGTAACTACTCTATCCTTATCGCTAAAGGATTTAAGTCCCTTGAATATGAAATAGCCTCCAATGATTAGGCCTAAGGCTAATGCAATGGAAAGGATTATTATACCTATATCTTTATTCTTCATAGTATTGTTTTATTTTTGAATATATATATACTCTTTTTGGCTGGTGAGGAGTTAAACTCTTGGAAGTCTATCTCTACATCTCTTATATCGTCTCTATCGTATACGTCTACCATCTGTCCAACGAATCTCCCAGAGATTATATCTCCATTATTTTCTATAATCTTTAGCTCTCCCGACTTATAGAACATTGCCTTACTAAAGCTAATAGGGTAGGCGGTAAGAGTTCTATCTTCATAGTATTGGAGATTATAGTTTGAAAAGCTTCCATCGGAATTGACCATTACATGGAGAACCAAATACTTATCTAAGATTTCTACCTTTGAGTCCGAAATATCCTGTGTGCTTACTATAAAGTCAATAAACCTATTGGTATCATCTTCTGGCTCTGTCTTTACGTACATTGTTGGGAAATAATCTCCCCTCCAAACCAAGTCATCGCCAAGCTTCATCTTAAAATACTGTCCACTATTTGGTATTGGGTCATCTTCTATAATAATTTCTTCTTCACAAGAGACCAAAACCATAAATACTGCAAGGACTAAGCCCAAAAATCCTATCTTCTTCATATCAATAATGTATTTGTTCATTTGCAAAGTAATGAATTTTTTGTGAATATAAAAAGTAAAAACAAAAAAAAGTCGCATAAAATTTTATGCGACTTAGATTTATTAAACTTATTCTATTATTCTAACTCGTGAATCACAAGGCCAGAACGAAGCTTTGGCTCAAACCAAGTAGTCTTTGGAGGCATAATATTACCTGTGTCAGCAATATCAATTAATTGTTGCATAGATACTGCATATAATGCAAATGCAACCTTCATTTCTCCACTGTCTACTCTTTCCTTAAGCTCACCAAGACCACGGATACCACCAATAAAGTCTATTCTATCAGAGGTTCTTAGGTCTTCAATTCCTAGGATATTATCAAGAACAAGGTCAGAAAGTATGGTTACGTCCAATACGCCAATTGGGTCATTATCGTCGTAAGTACCTTCTTTAGCTGTAAGCTTATACCACTCGCCCGACATATACATAGAGAACTCATGAAGCTTGCTTGGAGCATAGATATCCTTACCCATGTTCTCAACCTCGAATACCTCTTCTAGCTTGGTAATAAACTCTTCTTCGCTTAGGTTATTAAGGTCTTTTAGAACGCGGTTATAGTCAATAATCTTAAGTTGGTTGTCTGGGAATATTACTGCCATAAAGTAGTTATACTCCTCTTCTCCTGTGTGGTTAGGGTTCTTAGACTTTCTTTCTTGACCAACTCTTGCAGCTGCAGCTGTTCTATGGTGACCGTCTGCTACATATAAATAAGGTATATCGTTCTCGAATATTTCTTCTAATCTCTTTATTGCTGCTTGGTCATTAATTACCCAAAAATGATGCCCGAAACCGTCTTCTTTTGCAACGAAATCATATATAGGCTTCTCGTTCTTTACAATGTTTTCAACAATAGAATCAATCTCTTTATGAGCAGGGTAGGTGAAGAATACAGGCTCAACGTTAGCGCTTGTTATATTAACGTGAGTCATTCTATCGTCTTCTTTTGCCTTAAGAGTAAGTTCGTGCTTTTTAATTACATTATTGAAATAGTCTTCGATATGTGTGCAACCTACTATACCATGCTGTGTTCTTCCGTCCATTGTTTGTGCATAGATATAAAGCTTTGGTTCTTCGTCTTGAATAAGCCATTTATTATCTTTAAACATTTGGAAGTTTTCTACAACCTTATCATAAACCTCTTGCGAATGCTCGTCCGTACCAACAGGAAGTTCAATCTCAGCCTTGGTTACTCTAAGTAGAGATACCTCGTTTCCTTTTGCCATTTCTCTTGCCTCCTCTGAGTTCATAACGTCATAAGGTAGTGTTGCTAATCTGTCAGCTATTTCAACTGGTGGGCGAAGGCCCTTGAATGATTTTACTTTTGCCATTTTCTATTATTTATTTATAATGTAAAAACTAAATTCAGATTGCAAAGATAGTTCAAATATTCGAATATTAGAAAGATTAGACTCGCTTAATTCTTCTTTAGCTCAAATAATTATAATTTTGATTGGTTTTTATGTTTTTTCCCTAGATTCCTTTATATTTTCTGATAAAATCACTAACTTTGCAAAATAAATTAGATAAAGATAAAATACAGTTTATTTATGATTACAAAATTAGACCAGATTATTGAAGCTGTTAAGGCTAAGGGAAAGAAAAGATTGGTTGCTGCTTATGCAATGGACTCTCACACAATTGGTGCGGCGTCTATGGCAACTGACCTAGGTATTATTGACGCAATCCTTGTTGGAGACGAAGAAACTATTAAGAAGGTTTGTAAGGAAGAAGGAATTGATGTAAATAAGTTTGAGATTGTTCAAGAAGCTGACGAGCAGGGTGCTGCTAATCTTGCTGTTCAAATCATTAATGAAGGCAGGGGAGATATCCTAATGAAGGGTCTTTGCTCAACCGATAAGTATATGAGAGCCATCCTTAATAAGGAAAATGGACTTATGCCTGCTGGCAAACCAGTTCTTTCTCATGTTACTGTTTTCGAAATACCAACCTATCATAAGCTTCTTGTTAGCTCTGATGTTGCAATTATTCCAGCTCCAGACCTAAGACAGAAGACAGCAATTATAAACTACGCAATCAATACCGCTAAAACACTAGGTATTGAGACTCCAAAGGTTGCTCTTATTGCTGCTACTGAGCAGGTTTCTCTAGGAATGGAAGCATGTACTGACGCTGCCATCCTAACGGCTATGGCCTATAGAGGACAGATTAAGGGTGCCTTGGTTGATGGACCTCTTGCAATGGACGTTGCGGTCGATATGGAATCAGTTGAAATCAAGGGCTTGAAGTCTGAGGTTGCTGGTGATGCTGACTGTTTGATATGGCCAACAATTGAAGCAGGTAACGTTTTCTACAAAACTGCAACCAAGTTTGCTAATGCAGAGCTTGCTGCAATGGTAGTAGGAGCAAAGGTTCCTTGTGTTCTTTCTTCAAGAGGAGATAGCACCAAGACTAAGATGTATTCAATTGCTCTTTCTGCACTTTCTTGCAAGTAATTAGCTAATTGTTTATATAATGAAAAAAGACATATACCCAATTGGATATATGTCTTTTTGTTTTTAGCTATAATATATAATGCTAATTATATACTAGCCTTTAGCGTACTCTTGGGAATACTAGCTTAAAGCCAACCCCGTGTTGGTTAACTATACCAACCTTTGGGTCTTTACTTAGGTATTTCCTAAGTTTGGTAATATATACGTCCATACTCCTAGCATTAAAGTAGGTATCGTTCTTCCAAATCTTATTTAAAACTACTGGTCTTTCCACAACCTTATTTGGAGAAAGAGCAAATATTCTTAGAAGTTCCGACTCCTTGCTTGTAAGCTTCATTTCTTCGTATTTATTATTAGGGTCGTTTTCTTCACCCAAATACATTAGCATCTGCTTATTATAGTCGAAGGTATAGTATCGGCCAAGGCGGAATATATTGTCTTCCGGTTTTTCATCCATTGTTCTTCTGGTGATTGCATGTATTCTGCAAATCAATTCTTCCATAGAAAACGGCTTAACCATATAGTCATCGCCTCCAACCTCAAAGCCCCTAACCTTATCGCCTTCCTGGTTTTTGGCCGAAAGGAATATAATAGGGATTTTCTCATTGAAGTTTCTAATCTCTCTGGCTGCCTGATACCCATCCATTACTGGCATCATAACATCCATAATTATAAAATCAAACTCTTCTGACCTAAACATTTCAAAAGCTTTTTGCCCATCGTCAGCAAGCTTGGTTGGGAAACCTTTCTGCTCTAGGTATGCTCTAAGAATAGGTCCTAAATTTTGATCGTCTTCTGCTAATAAAATTCTAATTCCTGACATAGTGTTGTGGTATTTAATTGTTATTTATTTTATCTTTCTAAAAAGCTTATTCCATCTAACCTTCTTAATTCCGCTCTGGTCCTTATTAAGGCTTAACCAAACAAAGGAAGCCTTACCAACCACGTGGTCCTCTGGCACAAAGCCCCAGAACCTGCTGTCGGCAGAATTATGCCTATTATCACCCATCATCCAATAATAATCCATTTGGAAGGTATAGGTTGTGGCAGGGTTATTATTAATATAATACTCTCCGTTTATTTCTTCTAGGCTATTCTTTTCAAAAGCCGTTATAATTCTCTTATATAATTCTATATTCTCTTCGTTAAGCTCTACCGTCATGCCCTTTTGAGGAATGAGGATAGGCCCGTAATTATCAACATTCCAATCATTCTCATTATGAGGGAATAATTGCTTTTCCTTATAGCCCTTCATTGTTATAACAGGAGATATATCCTCCACATAAGGAAGTCTTTTAATCCTTTCTAAGATATCACCTGAGAGTGGAAGGGTAGCATTAACTACCATGTTTTCAATATCCTCCTCATCTATCTTATACATTCTAAGCACAGAGGCCTTATCAGCAATCTCAGGATGGAAGATGATTTTAGATAAGAATTTCTTATTTGGATCTATAATGGAATTATAGTTAATATCCTCATTTGCTAGTGGAATAATACTTACTATATAAGGTGTATTGGATAGGGTATGGATTTGAGGCTTACTAAGATTAATATAATAAGAAAGATACATCCAATCCATATCCTCGTTGGATACACCAATATTAATCAACTCCTTCTTATTAAGAGTAGCTCCTCCTTCGGTTTCAATCCTATAGGTTATCTCATAGTCTCTTGGATTCTCCACAGGCTCTCCATCTATATGAATAATCTGGTCAACTATTGATAGACTCTCACCCGGCAAGCCAACACATCTCTTAATAAAGTTCTCCCTCTTATCTACAGGCCTTGCAATAATATCTCCAAACTCATTCTTATAGTTCCAAACCCTTTCCCAACCGTATTTCCTTACCAAACTATAATAGCTATCAGCACTTTGATAGGTGGTCGATAGGGTGTCTCCATCAGGGAAGTTAAATACCACATTATCGTTCCTCTTAATATCCCTAAACCCTGGGAATCTATAGTAGTTTAACTTAATCCACTCCAGATAGGACTTGGTATTAACAATAGGTATGGTATGGTGTACAAGCGGGAATGCAATAGGTGTATTAGGCACCCTCGGTCCATAGGTAACCTTGGATACGAATAGGAAGTCTCCAACTAATAATGACTTTTCCATAGAAGATGTAGGTATGGTATAGGCTTCGAAGAAGAACATTCTTATTATGGAGGCTGCAATAACAGCAAATAAGATTGCCTCAGTCCATTCTCTTAGGGAAGACTTCTTAATTTCTTCTAGTTCAGAAGGATGTGTATAGGTTTCTTTCTTTGAGAAACCCAACCATGGAAGCACAATAAAAGGGAAGAGAACCCCTGCAAGCTGAAGCCAAAGACTATTCTTTTTGAAACATTTCATTATCTCAATAATCATTAGCATTGCAACGAAAACATTGATAAACGGTATTAAGAAATAGATGAACCACCAAAACTTTTTACCTATTATCTTGGTTATAAACCAACCATTTACGGGGCTAATAATACTCCAAAAGCCCTTATAGCCTGCTTTCTCAAATATCTTCCATAAACCTGCGAAGCTTAGAGCCAGCCCAATAATTAATAGTACTATATATATACTCATCTCCTTTTTTTTTATTACTTTTGCAAACTGAGTAAACTGAATTATGAACGCACAAAATTACGAATTATTGTTATGAAATCTATTATTTTTTCATTATTATTTTTAATTTCACTAAATAGCTTTTCGCAAGCAGTCGATAAAAATGATGCCAAAGAGGTGGAAGGAAAGATGTCTTTCGCATTGTATATGATTAGGAACTACTATGTTGAGGAAGCTGATATGAAGACCCTAGTCGAAAAGGGAATTGTTAATATGCTAAAGGAGCTTGACCCACATTCAGCATATATTTCTAAAGAAGATGTTAGAAAAATGAACGAACCACTAGAAGGAAACTTCGATGGCATAGGTGTTTCTTTCCAAATCCTTAAGGATACAATTTATATTGTAGACGTAATTAGGGGTGGCCCATCGGAGAAGGTCGGCCTATTGTCGGGAGATAAGATTATTAAGGTCGATAATAAGATTGCAACAGGAGACAGTATAAAGAACGACTGGGTATTTAAGAACCTA
>FZPS01000051.1_pt144 | contig 12715 bp, 13 predicted proteins | sample 1817821 | NCBI WGS metagenome assembly FZPS01 (sample SAMEA104158645, study PRJEB21678) | metagenome | place: Germany | collected 2015-04-21 | reverse complement strand
CCGCCGAATCCCCCGCCGCCGAATCCCCCGCCGCTGCCGCCGCCGCCGAATCCCCCGCCGCTGCCGCCGATAAAGGGACCGATAAAAGGTCCGCGGCGATATTTTCCGGAGCCATGCTTTCCGCCCGATAAGAGTATGATGATAATAATGACTGCTATTATCGGTAATATCCCCCAGAAATCAGATTCCTCAACGGAATAATCCTGTAAACCGACAAGCTCGTCACTTGCCAGATCCAGGCCGTACTCCTCGGCAACAGCGGCCGAAACAGCCATAAATGTATCCCTAATGCCCCGGGAGTACCCACCTGTTTCAAAGGCAGGCAGCGCATAGGTATCGAGAATCGCTCCTGCTTTGCCGTCATTGACAGCCCCTTCCAGGCCGTATCCCACTTCTATGCGGATGCGCCCCTGCCTGTTTTTCAGCAAACTCTCTTTGTTGACAAGGATTAGCAGCCCGTTGTTTTTCTCCTTATCCCCGACACCCCAACTTCTGAAAAGCTGCAGGGCATAATCTTCAATTTCCATTTGCGCTAAATCGTTGACAGTAACCACAATTATCTGGGCCTTTGTTTTGTCGTCAATCAATTTAGCTGTCTTTTTTATTTCCTGTTCATCTGCACCGGTGATCAGCCCTGCGTAATCAAAAACATAGGTATTGGTCCCCGGCTTGGCGGGAATCGGTTCGGCAAAGGCAATTGCAGTGTTTATTAAAAGCAGCACCGCTATAATCAACAGGCTGGTTTTTGTTTTATTATCATTAATAATCATTTAAACCACTGCTTTCAAAAGCATTTGCATATGCATATATCGGCACTACTCGTTGTTATCGCTGAAATCCACAGACGGCACCTGTTCCGCACCTTCTGCCGCATTAAAATAATCCCTCTTCTCAAAACTAAAAATTCTGGCAATAATAGCGGTGGGGAATCTCCTTATTCTCGTGTTGTAAGACTGCACCTCATTGTTATAATCCATACGGGACGTAGCTATACGGTTTTCAGTTCCGGCCAGTTCATCGGAAAGCTGTCTGAAATTGGCATCGGCTTTCAGTTGCGGGTAGTTTTCTGCAATGGCAATAAGCCTTGACAGTGCCCCTGAAAGTTCCCGGTCAGCATCGGCCATTTCGTTCAGGGAACCTGCCCCGGAAAGTCTCTCCCTGGCCCTTGCAACCTCTGTAAATATTTCTTCTTCGTGGGAGGCATAACCTTTTACGGTACTTACCAAATTTGGTATTAAATCCATCCGCCTCTGAAGCTGGTTTTCCACCTGGCTCCAGGCGCTGTTAACCGCCTCATCAGCAGAAACCAGGCCATTATAATTTGAAAAAACAAATATAGCCAGAACTGCTATTACTATCAGCACAATAATAATTCCCTTTGTTCCGTTCTTCATAAATCTTTCCTCCTGCTTTCTATATAACTCCCCTCGAAATTTTTCCTGAGATTTTTAGATTCCAGAGCGAGGTGGTACCACCATGGTTATCGGGGTACTGACAATAAAAATCTACCTTCCGTGGGTGCACTCCCTGAAAGAAAAGCGCAGTGTGCTAAAAAGTATTATGTCAAAAACCGGTAAAAGATTCAATATTTCCATTGCTGAAATTGATCACCAGGATACCCTGCAGACAATTGCCATTGGTATTGCCGGCATAGCCGCCAATGCTGCACTGGCGAACAGTGTCCTGGACAAAATACTTAATTTCATTGAAAACAACAGTGACGGCGAACTGATTGACATCAGGCGTGAAATTATCCTTATAAATAAATTATACCATAATTAACGGCTGCGTGAGCGGTTTCTTTCTTTCGGCATGAAATAATCTGCCAAGGGAGATTTTCTTTAGGCCCCTTCGCTTAAGTATTTATATTGGGCCATATAAAGCTGATAATACAAGCCCTTTTGAGCAAGGAGCCGGCTGTGACTGCCCGTTTCCTTTATTTTGCCGTTATCAATGACAAGAATACGGTCAGCATTGCGGATGGTAGACAACCTGTGGGCAATAACAAAGGCCGTCCTGCCTTTTAAAAGGATATTTATACCTTTTTGCACCATTAGTTCCGTCTGTGTATCAATACTGGACGTAGCTTCATCCAGAATTAGTATCCTCGGGTCGGCAAGCAGCGCCCTGGCCAGAGCAATCAGCTGCCGCTGGCCTACGGAAAGTCTTGCCCCCCTCTCATTGACATCGGTATCATAGCCATCCGGCAAAGTAATGATAAAATCATGGGCACTTACGGCCTTCGCCGCAGCCATCACTTCTTCATCGCCGGCCTCCGGCTTCCCGTAGCGGATATTATCTTTAATGCTGCCGGAAAACATAAATGTATCCTGGGTCATAATTCCCATTTGCGCGCGCAGAGATTCCAGCGTAACATCCCTGACATCAAAACCGTCAATCAGTACGGAACCCTGTGAAACATCATAGAAACGGCTGATTAAACTGACAATAGTTGTTTTCCCCGAACCGGTGGGACCGACCAGGGCAATGGTTTCTCCGGGCCGGACATGAAAGCTCATATTTTTCAGGACATAATTATTTTTTTCATAGGCAAAGGAAACATCTTTAAACTCCACTTCCCCCGCAATGAGGGGCATTTCCTTTGCTCCCGGCTTGTTCACAATATCAGGGGAAATATCCATAATTTCAAAAATTCGCTCCGCTCCGGTCAGATTGGTAACCAAATTGTTATAAAAGCCGCTGATATTCATCACCGGCTGCCAGAACATGCCAATATAACCGGTAAAAGCAACCAAATCTCCGATTAATATTTCGCCCGCAATGAGCAGCCTGCTGCCGTACCAGAAAACAATGGCGGAACCGACCCCCCAGCACACGGCTACAACGGCCCAGAAGGCATTGGAATATTTAGTGGCTTCTATAAAGGACTGTGCCAATTCCTTTGACAGGCGGAAAAATATCTTTTCCGTTTTCGGTTCCCGGGCAAAACTTTGTACAACCCTGATTCCTGAATAATCTTCATGGACAAAGGCACTCAAATTTGAGCGCTTTTTCCGGAAAGCCTGCCATCTTTTCCGGCTGGCCGTCCTGATAAAAATCAGCAGTACGGATAAAAGCGGCAGCATAACCAAAGCCATTAAGCCCAGCTTCCAGTTTAGGAGCAGCATGATAACAGCCACAGCAACCAGCATCACTGTTTCCGGGATGAGATTGGTGACACTGGTAGAAAACAATTCGCCAAGAGAATTTACATCACCCATTATTCTGGCCAGAATCTTTCCGGCGGGCCGCGAGTCGAAAAAAGTAAAGGACAATTTCTGAATATGCTGAAACAGGTCCTGCCTGATCCTGAGCAGGATTTTACCGGAAACGACGGACATTGTCAGGATGCGGAAGCGCGAGCAAAGCGTGGATGCAAGGTTTATTCCTGTCATGACTGCTCCCAGCACCGCGAGCCCAAGCATATTTTTATTGGCAATATAATCATTGATAGCCAATCTCAAGAGCAGCGGGTTTGCCAAAGAAACGACAATTACCACCGCTATTAAGAAAAGCGTTTTTGCAACTTCCTTTTTGTACGGCTGAAGATAGGAAAACAGCCGCAACACGGTTTTGATATTAACCGTTTCCCGCAGTTTTTCATCTTCCCGGTATGTGTTTCGGGCCATTAAACCACATCCTTTTGCAGCAAGTCGTAGTCTTTGAACTGCTCACTGTAGATCCGGTAGTACCTGCCCTTTTGCCGCAGCAGCGACTCATGGCTGCCCCGTTCAACAATTTCACCCTGATCAATTACCAGAATCTCATCTGCGTCCTTAACCGCCGAAATCCTGTGAGCAATAATAAATTTTGTCACGTCCCGGCGTTTCCGCAAAGCTTTTTGAATCCGGTATTCCGTTTCCATATCAAGGGATGAAGTGGCATCATCCAAAATCAGCACCTTGCCTTTTTTTAGCAGCGCCCGGACAAGGGCAATTCTCTGCTTTTGCCCCCCTGAAAGTCCAATGCCGCGTTCACCGACAATTGTCTGGTAACCGTCTTCCATTTCCCGGATAAATTCCTCCACCTGGGCATCGGCCACAGCCGCCATAAACTCCTCTTCACCTGCATTATCAACACCGAAGGTGATATTTTCAGCAATAGTATCGGAAAAAAGGAAAACGTCCTGCATAACGACGGAAATATTGTCCCTCAGGGCTTTTAGATCCAGCTCCCTGACATCAATGCCGTCCACGGTTATTCTTCCTTCCGTGCAGTCGTAATATCTGCCGATTAAATTGATGATGGAACTCTTTCCGGCGCCCGTTGCACCCATGATGGCAATTGTCGACCCCGGAGGCGCATTAATATTGATGTTTTTCAGTACATATTCACCATGGTACTTAAAGGAAACATTCTCAAAGACCACATGCCCCCTGAATTCCGCCGGGGAAGCGGCAGCAGGAGGCGAAGCAATGGCCGGTTCGATATCCATAATTTTAAAGATTTTCCTGGCCGAAGCACTGCAGGCAGCCAGCATATTGGTCAGGAAACCCATTGCCCGCATCGGCCAGACAAGCATCATCACGTAACCGTTGAATTTTACCAGTTCACCCAGGGTGATTTGACTGCGGACAACAAACATGCCGCCTACCGATATCACGATAACCATAACCAAATTGGACAGAAATTCAATGGTCGGATAGTATTTGGCCCAGATTCCGGCTACACATAAATTGCGATTATAGTACCCTTTGTTTTCCCGGGAAAATTTCTCTATTTCATAATTTTCGCGGCCAAAGGCCTTTACAACCCGTACACCGGCGATATTCTCCTGGGCTACCGTGTTCAGTACGGCCTTCTGGTCACTTAACTTCTCAAAAGCCCGGTGGATTTTTGCTTCCAGTTTTAAAGCCAGCATAAGCAACACCGGCATAACAGTGAGGGCAATCAGCGCCAGTCTCCATTCCGTCATCAACAAAAGCACAGTGGCCGTAACAAAATACAAGATCTGCTCCAGAAAACTCCGGACGGCAAAACTGATTGTGTTCCAGATAGTCTGCACATCTTCCGTTGTCCTGGACATTATTTCGCCGGTGTTTACCTCGTCAAAATAACTGAAGGGCAATTTCTGAATATGGGCAAACAAATCATTGCTGATGTCTACTGCAACCTTTGCTCCCGTGTAATTAAAAAGATAATCCCGGAGATAACCGAAGAGTGCCCTGCCCAGAGTGATAAGGAGCAGAGCCAAAAGCAGCGGGGAAAGCAGCCCATGCCTGCCGCCCAGTATAACCTGGTCAATAATTTTTTGCGTAATGAGAGGATTGAACATATCCAGGCCTACGGAGACAAACATGGCAAGAATTGGAACAAGATATAAGTATTTATAACGCCAGACATACCCTAAAACCCGCCTCAATCTTATCCCTCCTGCAATTGAGGTCATCACTGATATTCTGACAAGCACCTGTTAAAAGTAAAAAGCCACGGGATCCGCCCATGGCTGTTACAGGCTAGGACACAAAAAGCCACGGGTACTTCATAGCCCATGGCCTTTGAGTCACTATGAAACGGTCATATCTACCCGTTTGGGGAGACCGCCGTTTCCTCAAAAAGGGCAGGGCTGTTCTGCAGTAAAACAACAATTTCCGGCTTCTGAAGCAATCTCATTTTTCCCGCCTCCTTTGACAGAAAATTAAGACTACAGGTAGTCTCTGCTTTCGGCCCATACAAAACTATATGATAATAACGGGGAAAATATACTTGCTTCCGGAAAGACAAAGGATGTTTTCTGCAAATTACACCGGCAGATGCTTTATAATAAAAAGCGAGACTACGCCGGCGGTGAAGGGGGCAGATATCCTTGAAAGAGAAGCTTATTCGTTTCTGCAGCTCAATAGACATTGAATGCACAGGCATTGCTCCTGCCGAACGTTACACAGAATTTGCCGGGGTATGGAAAAAACAACTTGACAGGGGCTATGTAAGCGGCTTTGAGGAACGGGATTTTAAACGCAGGATTGATCCCCGTGAGACTTTGCCGGAGGCAAAATCCGTAATAGTCTGTCTTTTCCCTTATTACACGGGCCGGGCAGACGGCGCAAATTTAAGTGTTTCAACCTACAGCAGAGATTATCATCTTATTGCCGGCGAGAGGCTGGAATTAATCGGCAATTTCCTAAAAAAAGAAATACCCGGATTTGTGTACCGGGCCTTCGTTGACAACGGTCCATTAAGCGACCGCTACCTGGCATACAGGGCCGGGCTGGGTTTTTTCGGGATAAACGGCCACCTTATTACGGAGAAATACGGCTCCTATGTATTTATCGGCTATCTGATAAATAATTATCCCTTTGAACCTGACAAGCCACAGGAGCGGACCTGCAGGCAGTGCTTAAAATGCGTCAGCGCCTGTCCCGGGCAGTGCATCCTGGGCGATTTCACCATCAACCCGTTGAAGTGCAAATCCTACCTGACACAAAAAAAAGGCGCCCTTTCTGAGGAAGAAATGGCAATCATCCGCCGCAACAGTTTAATCTGGGGCTGCGATGTCTGCCAGGAAGTCTGCCCCCATAACCGGCAGGCAGCCAAAACAGCCATTGCCGGGTTTGCTGAAAAATTGCTGCCGGTACTCGATTACCGCGAACTAAAGGAACTTAGCAACAGGGAGTTTCGGCAAAGATACGGGGACAGGGCCTTTTCCTGGCGGGGAAAAAATGTTCTTTTAAGAAATTATGAAATAATCAATAATGCGTAAACAAGCGGCATTTACCTAGGGCCAAACAGCAAATCCAGTATCTTGTCGCCGATTCTACGGTTTTTGCCCTTGTAAGGGAAGCAATGCATGTGGATGGCCGGATTAAAGTTCAGTTCGATTATGGTACAGTTGTTGCTATGGAGCTTTGTCACATCGTCTATGATCGCATCTACGCCGGTGATAACGGCGCCAATGGACCGGACAGCCCTTTTCACATATTCTTTATAGCTTTCATGCACCAGGTCGGTATAGTCTATACTGTCTCCCCCGGTGCTGATATTGGAATTTTCCCGCAGGAAAACCGTTTCGCCGGGGGCGGGAATATAAGAAAAGCTTTTCCCCTGGGCAGCCAGGAAATTCTTCTCCGTCTCCCCAAGGCTGATCTTCTCCAGGGGTGTTTTGTGTCCCCTGCCCCGCCGGGGATCGGCATTTTTCTCGGCAACCAGTTCCCGGATTGTTTTTTTACCGTCGCCTGTAACATTGGCCGGCACCCTGTGTATGACGGCTGCAACTTCCCCGCCCAGGACTAAAAAACGGTATTCTTTGCCGGAAACAAATTCTTCCACCAGTACGGTATCGTCGTAGCGGAAGGCAAATTCCACCGCCTGCCCGTATTCCCCGGCGGAAAAACCAGTTTTAAAGATGGTAATACCCAGGCCGTAATTTGTTGATTTCGGCTTGACAACAATCCCGCCGCCCCTGTACCTGTCATAAGCTTTTATGGCATCTTCCGCAGAATAGTACACCTCTCCCCGCGGCACCCTAAACCCGTGCTCTTTGAGGATTTCTTTGGTGACAACTTTATTTTCCATTACCAGCACAGTACTGTATGTGTCAAGCGAGGTCTTTGTAGCCTGCTTGACATATTCGGTTTTTTTGCCGTCAGATAGTCTGAGGAAATTGTCCTTCCTGTCTAAAACGGTAAAGTATATGCCCCTTTTGATGGCCGATTTAATCAAAATCTGAGTTGACAGTTCCAGATCCTCATAACCCAAAAGCTTTGCCTCTGCCGCCCGGCTTAAAGCAAGATATTCCCGGGCTTTCTGCATGTGAAAGCCGACATAACCGCTTTCTTTAACGGCCTTAACGACTTTGGCCGCATAGGTGTTTTCCGGGTTTGTTATTTTGTCCCTTGCCGCAGCCACAATTCCCGTGAGATATTCCTTTTTATATCCCAACCGCGCAACCAGTTCCCCCAGTTCATCCAGGATAGACAAAGCTTTCCGGCGAAAGGAAGTGAGCCGGCCGTCTACCGTAAATATCAAGGCGCGCTCATGCATCCCCGCCACGGACGCCAGGTTGTGATTGAGGTTGGCAATTTTCTGCCGTTTTCCGGTAAAGTCAAAATCCGGCTTCAGCAAAGAATAGACTATAAAAAGATGAATAAGATATAAGTCATCCAGGGTAATTCCACATTTGGCAAAGGGATTTAAGTCAAAAATCCTTAGCTCAACATAGCGGACACCTTCGTCTTTTAAATGATTTAGCGTTCCCGCCTTTCTGCCCGTTTTCAGGCGCACCGGGCAGTAAAACTCCCGGGCGTCCTGAATTTTCTCGGCATCTATCAGCGCCTGAATATCGGCAATATAGCTTTCAATGCTATCATAACTGACCAGATAATCCTCTGTGTTTTTATAACCGTACTTGCTGTTGCGGACCGAGGACAGCCGCGGGCAGTAGCAGCTTTCACTGTCAGCCCTGCGGCAAAGGCCGGTAAGATCGCTGCTAAAGGTTCGGTGAACCACGGGGCTTGCCCCGGTTAGATAAATCAAAAGCCAGCGGTACTGCAGGTAGTTTTTGGCAACTCTTAAATAGATCCGGTTTTTAAACTCTAAAAAAGGCTCCTCCGGGGCAAATTTTTGCTGCAGCTTCCGGAGCAGCTGTTCACTGAAAGAGAAGTTATAATGAATACCGGAAAAAAGCTGTTTCTTCTTCCCGTATTTGACGGCCAGGTTTTTTCTGTACGCAGTCTGTTCGCTGCCTTCCGGCCCAAAGTCGGCCACCGGTATTTCCTCTTCCTTTGGCAGCACGGGAGGGTTGCTCTGCGGCCAAAGGTATTCTCCCTTCAAAGCCAGGGCAATAATGCCGTCCAGGTTGTTTAAAAAATCGTAAGCTTCCTCGATGCTGCTGCAGACCGGGGTTATCATTTCTACCTGGCTTTCCGAAAAATCCGTTGTAATATACGGGTTTTTCAGCTTGTGCCCGAGTTCATCAGGATGAGGAGTCAGGGCCAGCCTTGCTTCCTCATCAACTCTGAGGTTTTCTTTTTCCAGACCGAATTCACCCTGGAAGACCAGTTCCGTTAATTTGTTGGCAAGCAGAAACTGCAGCAATGACCCGTCAAATACCTGCACTTAAACACCTCAATCCTTCTTTAATTCTTACTTCCGTTGTTAGACATGCCACTCCAGCACTTTATTTAGAAAATTCCGCAGTTCCGGGGAACGGGGATCTGAGAGCAGCCGGCTGCCGGGACCGCTTTCCCTGATGACCCCGTCGCAGAGAAAAATTATCTTTTCGCAGGCTTTTTTGGCAAAGCCCATTTCGTGAGTAACAATAATAGTGTTCAGGCCGTCGTTTTGCAGCTCATCCAGCATGTCAAGCACTTCCGCCGTCAGTTCGGGGTCCAGCGCGGAAGTCGGCTCATCCAAAAGAAGCAGTTTAGGTTTGGTAATCACTGCCCGGGCAATCTGCAGCCGCTGCTGCTGACCGCCTGACAGTTGAAAAGGATACTTGTGCCCCTCTCCTGCCAGACCGAAACGGCTAAGCAGTTTATAAGCACTTTCATTTGCTTCTTCCCTTGACATGCCTAAAACATGAATCAGAGGCAATGTAACATTGTCCAGGGCGGTAAGATGCTCAAAGAGACCCCTTGATTGAAAGACAAAGCCGATAGTCCGCCGGTAGGCCTGCAGTTCCCTCTCGGAATAAATAATCTTTTTCCCGTCAATATATAGCTCTCCGGCAGTGGGGGCAAGCAGCCCGCCTATTATACGCAGCAGCGTTGATTTGCCCGCTCCGGAAGGTCCGATGACAGCCATTGATTGAAAGTTGTCGGCTAAAGATATGTTATCCAAGACAACTTTTTCGTTAAAACTTTTAGAGATGCCTTGCATAATAATCTGCATGCTTATACACCTTCTCCAGCCGGCGGGTAATCAGGGAAATAACAAAAGTCATGATGAAGTACATGGCACCGAGAGAAAAATAGTTCTCAAAAAACTTAAAATTATGGGCTGAAATCTCCTGGATTGTCTGAGTCAATTCACTAACGGCAATTACCGACAAAAGAGAAGAATCTTTTATTATGGAAGCGAACTGGCCGGCAAGGGCGGGCAAAATGCGGGACATTAAAATAGGAATCGTTACCAGTCGCGCCGTTTTGCCGGGGGAAAGGCCAATGGCTCTTGCTATTTCATACTGCCTGCTGTCAATGCTCTCCAGGCCGCCCCGGATAATCTCGGCTATATAGGCCCCCTCGAAAAGAGAAAGAATCAGAATTCCTGCCAGGTAGCGGTTTTCAATGCCCCAGGCTGTTCCGATTATATAATAGAAAAAGAATATCTGCACCAAAAGGGGCGTACCCCGGATTACCTGCACATAAACCTTGCACAGGTATGAAATTACCAGAACCCGGGAATGCTGCCCGACAGCGGCGAGAGCCCCGATCAAGAGGCTTAAGAACAGGCTGCCGGCAGATATGGCCAGAGTCATTACAAAGCCCTGCTGCAGGCGAACTTTAAACTCCAGCAAAGTGGAAAAATCCAGCTTATGGTCAATTCTGAGCAGGGAAATCCAAAGGAAGGCAGCCAAAATAGCTGCCACGGCTGCCATACTGCCAACAATATAAAGTGTTTTACTAATTTTTGTCTTCATTTTCACTCAAAAAACCAGCGGAAGCCAAGAGAATCAAAGACTTCTTTCTCCTCTGCCAGGTATTTTTCCGTTAGCCGCTCAAAACCGCCTTCTTCGCGGTAGTGTCTGATAAATTCATTAATCTGCTGCAATAATTCGCTGTTGCCCTTTTTAACGGCAGCCGCCCATTTTTCACCTTCCTGAAACGGTATGAGCAATGCTTTTGTCTCTTCCGGGTGGAGCTTGCTTTGCCGGTAAATAGTTAGCTGGTCATAAATAAAGGCATCCGCTTTACCCTGGATTACTTCCGTAACACAGGCATTTTCTGAAGAAAGTACTGTCAGATCGGCTTTCTGCAAATTATTTTCAGCATAAATATGGCCTGTTGTACCCATCTTGACAGCTATAACCACACCCTCCCGGTTCAGGTCCTCCACACTTTCGGCGGGAGTTTCCCTGTTGACCAGCAGGGCAAGGTAGGCAGTGGCATAGGGATCGGAAAAATCCACCTGTTTTTTTCTTTCTTCAGTGACTGTCATGGAGGAAATGACAACATCAACCCTCCCTGTTTCCAAAGCAGGAATCAAGCCCGTCCAGTTAATATTCTCAATTTTCACCGGCCTCCCCAAAAATTTGCCCAGTTCCAGAGCCAGTTCAACACTTACTCCGTAGGGCTCCCCGTTCTCGTCTTTAGTCTCAAAGGGCGGGTAAGCCAGTTCCATGCCTACTGTCAGGACATCCTTTTTGGCAATTGAACAGCCGCCTGTCCAAACAGCAGCCAATATCACCAGTAAGAAAACAGCCGCCAGTTTCTTCATCCGTCCATTTCTCCCTTCAAACAGAAAAAATCATTTTTTTCTCTGCCAAGGCCAACAGCGCCCGCTGCCCGGCTGTTTTTTAAAGGGTAGTGGTAAAGCCGCCGTCAACGCTGATTGTCCAACCGTTGATATAGTCCGAGGCAGAACTGGCCAGGAAAACAGCAGTTCCCATCAAATCAGCGGTTTCTCCCCATCTCCCTGCCGGAATCCTGCCAGTAATTTTATCATAAAACTCTTTATTTGAGCTGATCTCCTTGTTGACATCTGTCACAAAAAAACCCGGCGCAATGGCGTTAGTCTGGATATTGTATTTGCCCAGTTCATTGGCAAAGGTTCTGGTTATCCCAATAACGGCGTGTTTTGCGGCAACATAGGCCGGACACATTTTATCTGCGGTAAAGGACAGGGCTGAGGCGATATTGATTATTTTGCCGGATCTTTGCCGGACCATTACTTTGGCAACCCTGTGGCTTAAATAATATACGGCCTTCATGTTAACTGCCAGAACCTTTTCAAATTCATCGTCAGGAAACTCAAGGAACTCACTGAAATGGTTTGTACCGGCATTATTGATCAGGATATCAATCCTGCCGTATTTTTCCAGGCATTTTTGCACAATATCATCAATATGTTTTTTATCGGTCAAATCTCCCTGTAAAAATTCGACACGGCGTCCCAGGCCGGTAATCATTTCCCTGATTTCCGCAATGTTGGAAGTCAGGTGAGGTATAAAAATGTCTGCTCCGGCTTTTGCCAGCGCATAGGCATAACCCATGCCCAGGCCCTGATTGGCACCGGTAATGATGGCAACCTTACCCTGAAGAGAAAAAATATCCATTGAAAAATCGCGAATCCTTCCAGTCATGCTTACTCTCCTTTTTCTTTTTGTAATGCTGAGATTATTCTGAACAGAATGATTATTTCCTGCTTTATTATGCCAAACATTTCAGTTGTATGCAGAAATGCCCGCTTAAAGCCGGGCATTATAATTTATCCGCCTGTAATGGTGTGCATTTAATCTTTGTTTACAGTCTTAATGTTCTGTAAAAAGATAGTATATCCTGCTAAAAGCGGGATTTTTACCATGAATTAATTTTCAGGGATTCATTTAAACAGTTGCCGCTTATACAAAACCGTTCAGTTTAATGATATAATGGTAATAAACTATAAATATAATACTTGGCAGCACGGCTGGTATTCCGCCACAGAGCAAAACCTTACTACAAAAGAAAGGTGTGATTGTGCATGAGCAATAATTTTTCTCAAATAACTCCCGAAATCTCTGAACTCGCAGCTCTGTGTGAAAAAAATTGCAAAATTGATCCCACTTTGTATGATAAAT
>FZPS01000009.1_pt131 | contig 12719 bp, 9 predicted proteins | sample 1817821 | NCBI WGS metagenome assembly FZPS01 (sample SAMEA104158645, study PRJEB21678) | metagenome | place: Germany | collected 2015-04-21 | reverse complement strand
ACAAAACAAAACGATTTATCCCAGATAATATGGTATAATGCAAGTGAACATCAAAGCATACCGATATATTACTGTAAAGGAGGCGTTAGTATGCGCACTAAGGCAGTTCGTTTATACGGAAAAAACGATCTTCGTTTAGAAGAGTTTGACTTGCCATCAATTAAAGATGATGAGATTCTTGCTCATATAATTTCGGACAGTGTTTGTATGTCTTCATACAAAGCTGCAATTCAAGGTTCCGATCACAAACGGGTACCCGATGATATCGCAGAAAACCCGATTATTATTGGCCATGAGTTCTGTGGAGAGATCATTGAAGTCGGAGCTAAATGGCAGGACAAGTTTAAACCGGGACAAAGATTTGCGATTCAACCGGCTCTTAACTACAAAGGCTCACTGGCAGCACCCGGTTATTCCTATCCCCACATCGGTGGTGCAGCTACCTATGTGATTATTCCCAACGAAGTAATGGAAATGAATTGTCTGCTGCCCTACAACGGCGAAGCTTATTTCTACGGTTCTCTAGCTGAGCCGATGTCCTGCATTGTCGGAGCATACCACGCTCAATATCACACCAAGAGCGGCAGTTATGTGCATGAAATGGAAATCGTTGACGGCGGCAACATGGCAATCTTAGCCGGCGCAGGACCCATGGGGCTGGGCGCAATCGATTACGCCATTAATCGCGAAGACCGCAGACCGAAGCTGTTAGTTGTTACTGACATCGACCAAGCCAGACTGGACAGAGCAGCCTCGATCTACACAGTTGAAGCTGCTGCTAAAAACGGCATCGAGCTGCACTATATCAACACCAACAGCATTGACAATCCTACTGAGCACATTATGGCGCTCAGCGGTGGACGAGGCTACGATGACGTGTTCGTCTACGCGCCGGTGCGTCCAGTAATTGAAATGGGCGACCAGCTGCTGGCTCGAGATGGCTGTCTCAACTTCTTTGCCGGCCCGACCAATCCCGACTTCAAAGCTGAGTTCAACTTCTACAATGTGCACTACAACTCAACCCACATTGTGGGAACCAGCGGCGGCAACACCGATGATATGATCGAGTCGCTGGAGCTGATGGAGAAAGGCATTATCAATCCGGCAGCCATGATTACTCATATCGGCGGCTTAGACAGCGTGGTCGAAACCACCCTTAACCTGCCCAATATTCCGGGAGGTAAGAAACTAGTCTACACAAACATTCAAATGGAATTAACCGCTATTGATGATTTCGCTGAAAAAGGCAAAACCGATCCGCTCTTTGCCAAGCTCGCTGAAATCGTAGCAGCGAACAATGGACTGTGGTGCTTAGAAGCTGAAAAATATCTCTTAGAAAATGCTAAGAAAATCTAAAAATAAATGATCAGAATCATGAAGGAGCAGACGCCATGAATCTCGAAGTATGCCAATTAGGTTTGGTATCTTATGCTGAGGCATTAGCTGTTCAACAGCAGCTATTAACAATGCGGCAGCAGAGGCAGATCGGCGATCTGCTCCTTTTGCTTGAACATCCTCCCGTAATTACCCTCGGGAAGAAAGCTAAAACCGACCACATCCTCATGCCCCAACAATGGCTGGAAGAACATCAAATCGAAGTTCACGCCACCAATCGGGGCGGAGATGTCACCTATCACGGGCCGGGACAGATTGTAGGCTATATGTTTATTGACCTTCACAATCACGGCCGTGATATCCGCAGCTTTGTACATAATCTTGAGCAGGTTTTTATTAATCTGCTGGCACAGTACTATCAAATCAAAGCCTTTCGCGATCCAACTCATACCGGGGTTTGGGTTGATGGGGGTAAAATTACGGCTATCGGCCTAGCGATTAAGCGCTGGATAACTATGCACGGTTTTGCTTTTAATGTGAATACCAATTTAGAGCATTTTCGCTGGATTATTCCCTGCGGAATCAAAGACAGAGGAGCCATGTCGCTGGCTGCCATGTTAGGCAGAGAGTTTGACATGGCAGTTGTGCGTGATCAGGTACTGCTCAGTTTCTGTGAGGTTTTCAATTATAAACCGGCAATAATAACTAAAGAAAAATTACAAACTTATCTTGGGAGTATACCAAATGATGAAGCGTAAACCTGAATGGTTGAAAGTTAAATATCGGAGTACCGACCAAGTAATGGAAGTCCACCGCTTAATGGAGAATTTGTCCCTGCATACAGTCTGCCAGGAGGCAGCCTGCCCTAATCTGTTGGAATGTTTTGGCCGAAAAACGGCCACTTTTATGATCCTAGGCAGATTCTGCACCCGCAACTGCACTTTTTGCAATGTTGAAACCAATCGTCCCCTGCCGGTCGATCCCAGCGAACCGGAGCATGTAGCGGAAGCTGTGGCTGAATTGGGCCTTAAGCATGTAGTTATTACATCTGTAACCCGCGACGATCTGCCGGACGGCGGCGCGGCTCATTTTGCCGACGTCATTACCGCTGTGCGCAAAAAAAGTCCTTCAGTGCAGATCGAAGTTTTAATTCCGGATTTTAAAGGCGACCATGACGCATTAGCCAAGGTACTTTACGCTGAACCAGATATCCTCAACCACAACGTAGAAACCGTTCCCCGCTTATACGCTGCTGTTCGTCCCCAGGCAATTTATCAGCGCTCGCTGCAGGTACTCCATCAAGCCAAAAGGATCAGTCCCCATATAATTACCAAATCTGGAATCATGGTGGGTTTAGGAGAAACCATGGATGAGATCAAGGCCGTGATGCAGGATCTGCGAAAGGTCGACTGTGATCTGCTCACTATTGGCCAGTATCTCGCTCCAAGCAAAAAGCACCACCCTGTAATTGAATACATTACACCCGAATCTTTTAATATCTATAAAGCAATGGGAATGGAGCTCGGTTTTAAGCATGTTGAATCGGGTCCCCTGGTGCGCAGCTCATACCACGCCGAATCTGCTGCAAATGCAATTAAGTCATAAATAACAATCTATACTGGAGGCGATTAGATGGCAACACCCGTGATTATGCCACGGCAGGGTATCTCCGTGGAAACCTGTATCATCACCGAATGGTATAAGCAGAAAGGTGACCGTGTAGAGGTCGGCGATGTGCTGTTTTCTTATGAAACAGACAAAGCTAGTTTTGAAGAAGAAGCCCAAGAGGCCGGTGTTCTGCTGGAAATCTTTTATGAAGCCGATGAAGAAGTCCCGGTTCTGACTCCGGTAGCAGTGATCGGCGAACCAGGCGAAGACTATTCCGAGTTGTTACCGGAAAACATGCAGACAGATCCAGCTCAAGTAGCGGAAACTGCTCCGGCTGAAGCAGCTGAACCAGCTGCTGAGACTGCTGAAGCTGCGCCTGTTCCAGCGGCCGCTCCTCAAACTGGCAGACTGAAAATTTCACCGCGAGCCAAAAATCTGGCTGCTAAGCAGCATCTCGATGCCCGCTACGCAGTACCGACCGGACCAGAAGGCAGAGTCATTGAGCGGGATATCCGCACGCTGATGGAAACTGGACCAAAGGTTACCGCTGCTGCCGAAGCTGAATACGCTGCCTTAGACGGACAAGTAATCGGCACCGGAATCGGTGGACGCATTACGACAAGAGACCTTGTGAAACATGTAACAGTCCCGAGTGCGCCTGACGCAGCCGAACCGGGAGTTCCGGCCGCGATCGAATATGTAGACCAGCCGCTGACCAATATCCGGAAGCGCATTGCCAAGGCGATGCATCAATCTCTGGCCAATTCCGCCCAACTTACTATGGATACCAGCTTTGATGCAACCCAAATCCTGGCTTACCGGAAGCTGGTCAAAACCCAGCAGGAGCAGCTCGGTCTGGAAAACATCACTCTTAACGACCTGATTTTATTCGCAGTTTCCCGCACCTTGGTCAATTATCCGATGCTGAATGCCCACTATTTAGATGACACTCTGCGGGTATTCAAAAACGTGCACTTAGGCATTGCTGTTGATACTGAGCGGGGCTTGATGGTGCCCACATTATTCAACGCGAACCTGAAGTCTTTGAACCAGCTAGCTGCTGAATCCAAGCGGTTGATCAGCCAAGCCCAAGCCGGTTCTATCAATCCTGATGAACTGCAGGGCGGCACTTTTACTGTCACTAACCTCGGTTCCTTAGGCATTGAATCCTTTACACCGATCTTGAATCCACCGCAGACCGGAATTTTAGGTGTCTGCACAGTTGAGCATAAAGTGAAACCGGTTAACGGCGAGTATGTCTATTACCCGGCGATGACCCTGTCCCTGACAATCGATCACCGCGCAGTAGACGGCGCACCTGCGGCCCGGTTCCTGCAGGAGTTAAAACAAAATCTGGAAAACTTTCAGCTTTTATTGGCTAAATAAATAAATCGAAGGCAGGTGATACCATGAGTTATGATCTAATCGTAATCGGCGGCGGTCCAGCGGGTTATCTTGCCTGCGAGCGGGCAGGAAAAGCCGGTTTCAAAACCCTGCTGATTGAAGAACGCTTCCTTGGCGGTGTTTGCTTAAACGAAGGCTGCATTCCTTCGAAAACGCTGCTCCATTCCGCTAAAATCTATGACTACGCCCGCTTCAGCGAGAAGTACGGCGTAAAGGCAGAAAATGTAACTTATGACCACGCAGCAGTAATCAAACGCAAGAATAAAGTTGTGAGAACTTTGGTCGGCGGAATCAATGCGAAAATGAAGTCCTACAAAGTAGATGTAGTTAAGGCAACCGGGAAAATCCTCGGCCGCGACAGCGAAGGCTTTAAGGTTGAAGCAGGCGAGCAAATCTATACAGGGAAACGCTTATTGATTGCTACCGGTTCTTCCGCGGTTATCCCGCCAATCCCCGGGGCTAAAGAAGGATTTGAAGCAGGTTTTGTTGTTACAAATCGTGAAATTCTTGACTTAGAGACTGTTCCGGAATCTTTGGTCGTGGTGGGCGGTGGAGTTGTGGGACTGGAAATGGCTTCGTATTTCAATTCCGCTGGCAGCAAAGTCACCGTAATTGAAATGCTGGATCACATTGCCGGCGAGCAGGACACTGATATCAGCGCTATCCTGAAGCGAAACTACGAGAAGCTTGGCATCACATTCCACCTCAGCGCCAAAGTAACAGAAGTTAAAGCTGATGGTGTTCGCTTTGAAAAAGACGGTCAGCAGGATTTCGTGCCAGCTGAGAAAGTGCTGATGAGCACCGGACGCAGACCAAATGTCACCGGCATCGGCTTAGAAAACATTAACGTTGAAGTTGAGCGGGGTGCCATTAAAGTTGATGAATACGGCAGAACCAATGTGCCCGGCGTCTGGGCTGCTGGTGACGTAAACGGCCGCTCCATGCTGGCTCATACCGCTTACCGCGAAGCTGAGGTTTGCATCAACAATATGCTCGGCAAGCGTGATATCATGCGCTACAATGCGATTCCGGCCGTAATTTATACTAATCCTGAAGTTGCCGCCATCGGTGAAACCGAAGCGACTGCTAAAGCAAAAGGAATCGATTATGAAGTAGTCAATCTTTCCATGCGCTACAGCGGCCGCTATGTAGCCGAAAACGAAGGCGGAGACGGAATCTGCAAAGTGCTGATTGATAAGAAATACCGCAACGTAATCGGAGTCCATATGATCGGGAACCCTGCCTCTGAAATCATCTGGGGCGTGGCACCGCTGATTGAGATGGAGCTGAAGCTAGAAGATGTCAAAGAACTGGTCTTCCCCCATCCGACTGTTGCGGAAGTTATTCGCGAAGCAATCTTTGAATTTTAATATTCAGTAAAGGAGCGAGATTATATGCCTAAAATTCAATATGTCTGCCCGGAAGAGTCACGCAAAAGCCGCACGATTAAATTTCAAGACATTCCGGTAAACCAATACAACAAGACCATTGAAGACGAGAAAGCCAACTTCTCTACCGATGACTTTATGCGGATTTACCGCGATATGGTCTACATCCGGGAATTTGAAACCATGCTCAACCTTGTTAAGACCACTGGCGGATACAACGAAGTTGAGTACAACTACCCCGGTCCAGCGCACTTATCGATCGGACAGGAAGCTTCAGCGGTAGGTCAGGCTTACCTTTTGAGCGTTGAGGACTATATCTTCGGTTCCCACCGCAGTCACGGGGAAATTCTGGCCAAAGGCTTATCCGCTATTCATCAGCTCTCTGATGACGAATTGATGACCATTATGCGGGAGTATTTCGACGGCGCAATTCTTGCTGTTGTGGAAAAAGCTAATCCGGACGCTTCCGTTAAAGAATTGGCAATTGATTTCCTGCTCTATGGTTCTCTGGCAGAGATTTTTGGCCGCGCAACCGGCTTTAACAGAGGTATGGGCGGATCCATGCACGCCTTCTTTACTCCATTCGGAATTTATCCCAACAACGCAATCGTAGGCGGTTCGGCCCCGATTTCCGTTGGTGCAGCTTTATTCAAGAAAGTTAACCGCAAAAATGGCGTTGTTGTTGCTAACCTCGGCGATGGTTCCATGGGCTGCGGTCCAGTATGGGAAGCGCTCAACTTTGCTGCCATGGAGCAATACCGTGAGCTGTGGGATGACGAGTTTAAAGGCGGCCTGCCGATTATCTTCAATTTCTTCAATAACTTCTACGGTATGGGCGGTCAGACCGCGGGAGAAACCATGGCTTTTGGTGATCTGGCCAGAGTTCCTGCCGGTGTTACACCAAACCAAATGCATGTGGAAAGAGTTGACGGCTATAACCCGCTGGCAGTTATCGACGCTTACCGCCGCAAACTGCCCATTATTACTGAAAAGAAAGACGGCCCTGTCTTCCTGGATGTCGTTACTTACAGAATTTCGGGACACTCGCCATCTGACGCATCTAGCTACAGATCGAAAGAAGAAATCGATGCTTGGTCAGAAGCTGACCCAATCGTTGGCTACAGACAAAGCCTCATCAATGCCAAAATTGCTGATGCAGATGCATTTGCTGCTATTGATGAAGATATCAAAAAGACTATGTTCAAGATTTACAAACTGGCTATCGATCTGGAAACTTCGCCCCGCGTTGATCTGGACAAAGATCCGGATTACATCGGCAATATCATGTACTCCAATGAGAAAGTGGAGAAATTTGACGACCGTCCCTGCGATGTGTTAATTCCGAAGGAAGAAAACCCGCGGGTACAGCAGCTGCAGAAAAAAGTTCGCGTCGGCATTCAAGACGGCAAACCGGTCTCCAAGGCCAGAGTGCTGCAGCTGAGAGATGCTTTATTTGAAGCAATTATCGACAAGTTCTACACTGATCCGACCTTAGTGGCATATGGTGAAGACAACCGCGACTGGGGCGGCGCCTATGCAGTGTACCGGGGTTTAACTGAATCCCTGCCTTACCACCGCTTCTTCAACGCGCCAATCTCAGAAGCAGCTATTGCCGGTTCTGCAGTCGGTTACGCCATGAGCGGCGGTAGAGTAATCGCAGAGTTAATGTACTGCGACTTCTTAGGCCGCGCCGGTGACGAGGTCTTCAACCAAATGGCTAAATGGCAGTCCATGAGTGCCGGAATTTTGAAGATGCCGGTAGTCTTGAGGGTATCGGTAGGAGCTAAATATGGTGCCCAGCACTCCCAAGACTGGACTTCACTGTGCGCCCATATTCCTGGTCTGAAAGTTGTGTTCCCAACCACGCCTTATGATGCCAAAGGCTTAATGAACGCAGCTCTAGCCGGAACTGACCCGGTAATCTTCTTTGAGAGCCAGCGGTTGTATGATATCGGTGAACTGTTTAACCCTGACGGTGTTCCAGAAGGATACTACGAAGTACCAATCGGCGAACCGGATATCAAGCGCGAAGGTAAAGATCTCACCATCTTGACTGTTGGCGCAACCTTATACCGGGCATTAGAAGCCGCTGATATCTTAGAAGAAAAATGGGGATTGTCTGCTGAGGTAATTGATGCCCGCACAATCGTTCCGTTTAACTACGAAAAAGTGCTTGAGTCGGTGAAGAAGACCGGCCGCATCGTCCTTTCCAGTGATGCCTGCGAGCGCGGTTCATTCTTGAATGATATTGCCCGCAACATTACTGAGCTTGCATTCGATTATCTGGATGCACCTCCGGTAGTAGTTGGAGCTCGCAACTGGATCGTACCGGCTCATGAATTTGAACAGTATTTCTTCCCGCAGCCGGAGTGGATCATCGATGCAGTTCATGAGAAAATCCTGCCGCTCGATGGGCATGTACCAACCACTAACTGGAACAAAAACGAAAAACTGCGGAGAGAGAAATTCGGAGTGTGATTAATAACGTGAATCAGAACTTAGTAAACAGCTTAATCGAAAATCTCAATCATGATAATGTCAATACTCGTTTAGAAAGCTTACAGGAACTGCAAAAACTAATCGAAGCAGGACAACTTGAGCGGCCTCAGCCGGGTGGGTTTGTGAACAACCACATCCACACAACCTATTCCTTTTCGCCCTATTCCCCGACTAAAGCGGTGTGGATGGCTTACAACGCCGGACTGACCACAGCGGGGATTATGGACCATGACTCCATCAGCGGAGCCAAGGAATTCATTGAGGCAGGCAAAATCGTGGGTATCGCCACCACCATCGGCGTAGAATGCCGAGCAGATTTTTCCGCTACTCCTCTCAATGGAAAACGGATCAATAATCCGGATCAGAAGTCGATTGCATATGTAGCGCTGCACGGAGTTCCCCATACCCAGATTGATAAAGTCGATGCTTATTTTGCACCGTATCGGGAAAAACGCAACGAGCGCAACCAGGCCATGACAGCCCGGATCAATGAGCTGCTGGCAGATCACGGTGTCGAGTTAGATTTCGCCGCAGATATCGTGCCCTTATCCAGGGCACGGGAAGGCGGCAGCATTACAGAGCGGCACATTCTCTTTGCCCTGTCCATGAAGCTGATTGAGCGCTTCGGCAGAGGACAGAAGCTGGTGGATTTTCTCAAGCAGGATCTTAAGCTTGAATTCAGTTCTAAGCTGGAAGGCTATCTGCTGGATGAGAATAACCCCCACTATACCTATGACCTCTTAGGAGTGCTTAAGGGAGATTTGGTGGAAGCGTTCTATCTGCCGGCAGCTGAGGAATGTCCGCCGATTGAGGATGTTGTGAAGCTTGCCGATGAAGTTGGCTGCATCTTAGCATACGCTTACCTCGGTGACGTGGGTGACTCGGTAACCGGAGATAAAAAAGCGCAGAAGTTTGAGGACGACTATTTGGACCTGCTCTTTGACGTAATTACTGATCTCGGTTTCAAAGCGGTTACCTATATGCCGTCCCGCAACACCCTTGACCAGCTGTTGAGATTAAAATCTCTGTGCAAAAAGCACAACTTATTTGAAATCAGCGGCGAAGATATCAATACACCGAGGCAGTCCTTTATCTGTGAAGCACTGACAAGACTCGAGTTCCACAACTTAATCGATTCAACCTGGGCATTAATCGGCCATGAACTTGCAGCAACAGAGAATCTTGACAATGGACTTTTCACTGCAGCAACTACTGCAAAATATCCATCGCTGGAAGAGAGAATTCAGGTCTACAAGAAAATCGGTCAAGGTAAATAACAGAAAATGAAAACAGGCTCTCGTGATTACTCGCGAGAGCCTGTTCGATCATCTAACCCGTAAACCCTTGCCAGCGGTATTACACACACCACTCCTGTCTCCGGCTGGCTGAGGTCCCCTATTACTTCTTGGATTACATCAATTGCACCGTCTACCTGTTCTTCTGTTTTAAGGATCACATAAATCATGCGGTTAAATCGCTCGCTTACTCCGAGTGTTGCAAAGCGCGAGAAAATCGGAACTCGGTCAGCCATCAAATGAGCCATCCCTATACTGTCCACAACTGTTGCCCGATCAATTCCCACTTCTAAAAACCCTTCCAAAACGTATGGAACCTGATCAGGATCACTGACTATCGCTAACAGAAGATACAGCGTGATTCCTCCCTTCGATTGGTGGATTTAAGATGCGTGCTGTATTATATTATATATTCTGGATAATATGCATTTTTCCTCCAATCGCTGGAAAAAGAGGTTTAGTAGGCGACTCTACTTCCCCAAACCGCGGTACCGTCATCAGACAGAGCTGTAAATGCCATTAACCACACCGCGTTGTCATCATCCCACTGCCGGATAAAGACACCTTTATAAACTGTGCCGTTAACTTTAAGGGTCAGGTTATACCCATCCAACTTCCAGGTTCCCGTCACAGCACCGGATACTGTGCCATCATTGTTAAGGGTAACTACTACTGATTCTTTAACTTTTCCGGTGATGTCTTTACCGTGGTTGATATACTTGTAATCGCCCACCACTTCATCTTTAGTGTAGCGGCGGATCGTTTCGCCCACATAGCGGTGGGGAGCTACCACTGGCCAGCCATCCTCATTGATAAACATCTGGTGCACCCGCACTTCATGGTGCTCACCCTGCCCGACAAAGCGGGTGTGAAAGAAAAGATAGTACTTGCCGGTGTCAGGATCGTAATAGGCTGAGTTGTGGCCGGGCGATTTATAGCCCCGGCTCATGGTCCGCTGCTCGCCTTCGACATGAAGGAACTGGTAGTTCCCCATCAGTTTCACACCGTGAGGCGCAATCGTGGAATCATTGGATAATGAGCCCGTACCAATCACAGTTTCCATGTTAGTGCCTTTAGCATCAAAATAGGGGCCATCGGGATTCTTCGATCTGGCTACCCGAATATTATAGCCATCGTTCGCTCCCAAGCCGCCGAAAGAAACGAATAAGTAGTAATAATCACTGTCCGGACTGTAGAGGATGTAAGGCCCCTCAATCCGGCTGTGCCTGCCGCCCATCAGCTTTTTGCCATAACCCTGATCGGGTAGGGGAAAGCCGGTTTGGGGATCCATCTTCATGATAAAAATGCCGCCGGAATAGGAGCCGTAGACCATCCACAGCTGTCCTTCTTTATCAAAGAAGACATGGGGATCGATTGCATTGGGATGAATATTGGCATTGTAGCGAGTGCCGGCTGGACTGATTCCGGTCATTCCGGACTTTAAGAACACACCAAGGTTTGTGTAGGGTCCCTCGATATCATCTGCCACCGCAACTCCCAAAGCCGATAAGGGCATGGAGCCTTCGCAGGTGCAGTAGTACATATAGAAGCGTCCGTCAGGCAGCTGGATTACATCAGGCGCCCAGAAAGTATTGGTTCGCGCCCACTCCAGCGCTTCCTTCATCTCTGTTTCGGGATCCGGCACCAGCGGGTTACCCCGGCGGGCGTTTCTGGAAATGGTGGTCCAGTTCATAAGATCATCAGTTTTGGCGGCAGCCATATGGGAGCCAAAGACATAGTAAGTATCGCCAACCCTGATGACTGATGGATCATGCACCGAGGCGTTGCGCCGAAAGATAGGACGGTAGGTGAGATCTTCTACCGGTTCCTGGGAGTAGACAGAAACACAGCCTGTCGATAGCATTACGACTGCTGTTAGGAAGAATAATAACGCCTTTTTGTTGCTCAACTTCATAGAACCTGCTCCTTTCTTAATGACTTACACCGCTTCCGGAAACGTTTTCTTAACATATTATTCGTGCTTCCCCGCCTGTTTCCTTTTATTCTAAGGAACAAAAAAGGAACCGACATCCCGAAGTGATGCCAGTTCCTTGCTCTTATCGCTTGCCTCTCGCTTCTTGAACTTCTTCCTGCTTGCGAGTATTTACCTTCTGGACCAGCTCTGCAATAATCTCCAGATTATCCTTTCCGCTGGGAGCTGTCAGCGCTTGATTCAACCGCTGCACTCTGCCGCTGCAGTTAACGGCAGTCCCGGATGTCTCTAAGAAATGAGATCCCGGCAGAACAACAGTAGCAAACTGCAGCTGACCTGCTTGATTCGGCGTGATAACAGCTGCAAATTCGCAGTGCTCCACCTGCTCAAGGATCCTCAGATCAGAACCTACAACCAGCGCAGCCCGAATTTGTTCTAGCGGAAGGGCTCTGGGGCTAAAGCCAGCTTGAATCTGGCCGCAGCGATTGCCCTGGTTGTGCAGAAGCAGAAGATTGTTTCCCTTCGAACTTAACTTCATGAGATCACAGAGCTGCTGAAGGGCTGGTCCTGACAGACTGTCTTCAGTAGTGATCAGGAGAGGTTTTTCAGCCTTAAGATAGCGTTTGATCAATTCTATCACAGCTTCTCTGGTTTCAGGTGCAGTTTTAAAGAGCGAACTCAGCTCATTTTCAATTACACTCTGGATTCCCACCCGCGCTGCGAAGCGGTGGAGAGCAGCAAGGAGCTCTTCAATCTGCTCTCGGCTTAAATTTACGTGGAGCACGTTTTTATTGGCAAAACCTCTGCACTCTTCATCCACCACAGCTGTATCTAGTCCATCGGCGATCATCCGGTACACTCTGCTTGCTGTCGGCAGATAATCCTGCTGCAGATCAGCATTGAGCACAATGACGAAATCAACTGCTTCAAAACCGTCAAACAATTTCTGGCTCGATAGTGGCAGTCTCGCAAAATTAGCATCCGCGCTTGTAACCAATGCTGTTCCCAGACTTGATGCCAGCTCAGATAGTTTCAGATACTCTTCATTAGTCAGATCAGGGGAGGCGAAAATACCAATGCGATCTGCCCCGTACTTCTCTTTTATTTCCGCGAATTTAGCTGCAATTAGCTCGATGGCATTATCCCATGTTTCTGGGCTGAGACCGCTTGAGGTTTTGACCAGCGGTTCTGTCAGCCGATCGCTGTATAAATGCTCGTAATTAAAACTGCCGCGGCGGCACAGCACGCCACCACTAA
>FZPS01000213.1_pt225 | contig 12722 bp, 14 predicted proteins | sample 1817821 | NCBI WGS metagenome assembly FZPS01 (sample SAMEA104158645, study PRJEB21678) | metagenome | place: Germany | collected 2015-04-21 | reverse complement strand
ACCGTTTCCATTACCGTACCTTGCACCGCAGCCCTGCGCTCGACGCAACAGACCAAGATTCCGCTATACATAAGCATGGTGGTCTTCTCCACAAACACACTGCTGGCGTACCTTCTGATTTTCGGAAAGTTCGGTTTGCCGGCAATGGGCGTCATGGGCGCGGCAACGGCAATCCTTACGGCGAGAAGTCTGGAGCTGACGTTGGTTCTTTTTGTGATCTTCGGCCGGAAGAACATCCTTGCGGGCCCGATAAAGGAGTTCTTCGCTTGGCGCAGGGTTCTGGTAGCCAGAGTGCTGGCCAGCGCCCTCCCCGTCACTGTGAACGAGACCATGTGGAGCCTCGGAATGGCCACATACAATGCTTTCTACGGAAGGATGGGCGTTACGGAATACGCTGCCATACAAGCAAGCAACACCATCAACCAGCTGTTCATTCTGGCGATCTTCAGTTTGGGCGATGCGCTGTTGATTCTGGTCGGTCAAAGGATCGGCAGGGGGGAGATGGACTATGCCTTCGCGCTGGCAAAGCGGCTGCTTGGGATCGGTATCAGAATAGGATTAATTTCTGGAAGCCTTCTGTTTATCACTTCCCGCTTCATCGTGTATCTCTTCAATTTCACGGATGATGGCCGCTATTACATGCTCTGGATTTTGGCCATTTACGGCTGCATGATGTGGCTCAAAATATACAACGGCCTGAATATTGTCGGAACCTTCCGCTGCGGCGGCGATACTAAGTTCGCTATGCTTTTGGAGGTAGGCTGTGTGTGGGGGATTGGCGTGCCGTTGGTATTTTTCGGGGTATTCTTTACGAATTTGCCCGTCTATTTAATTGTAATGATGGCTCAGGCAGAAGAGTTTGGAAAGAGTTTATTCTGCCGCTACCGGTTTTACTCCAAGAGATGGCTCAATAATTTGATTCATGACATTTAATTCCAAAAAGCAACTAATAATCGTTGAAAGCATAATTTTTAGCTGATTTTATTTCCATATATTTACAAATAACAGCTCTTTGAGGCCCATCATCAACTAATTTTCATGAAGTTTGAATTTTTTAGTTGACTTTTTTACTAAAATGTCAACTAAAATTTTTTTACATTGGTTTTTTTAGTTGATTTACGCCGATTTTTGCTTCAATTATCGTTTTTTAGGGCAAGAATCAGCTAAATTTTTTTCCTTTTGATTTTTTTAGTTGATTTGACCTTAATTAGTTGCAGTTGCAACGCAAAGATCCTTAAATTGACTATTTTTCAATGTTTACAAAACTTGTAAAAAGTGTCAGACACCAAATGCACAGAGTCAACCGGCCGTACATGCTGGCTCCGGGGCAAAAATATTTAAGAAAGATTGTTTAATTACAGACAGTCTTTTTGCTCAGATGGAAGGGAATTCGAGGGAGCCCTATTTTTAAACACAAAATTTTTTGTGCAAAATAAGGGGTATATATATATGTATATTTTAATTTTTTCAATAAATTTAAGGAATATTTAACAAAACAAATTCCCCCAAAGCCTTTACTTAAGATTAAAAAAGGCGTATAATAAAACTAATCAAAAATTTCACGAATAGTTATGCAATACTGAAAGCTCGCGAGTGACATTCGATTGACTTTATTAAGATTTCAATACTTTATAATAGGCATATTAGATGCCTAAAATTTTGCACAGTAACTTTCGTTTGATGTAAGAACCTTCAACGACACAAACCGTAAAGAAGTAGAACTTGCGCCAGGAACCTTTATACAACTATACAACTTAAATTGAAGTATAATCCAGACCGCGGGGGCACCATACAACTGGCCGGCGCAGCCATCAAGTACGATTGGTCGGCGCGATTATCTGGCACAATTATCCGGTGCGGCCATCAAGAACGATTGCCCGACGCGATTACCCGGCACGATGAATTTTCAACTTGCATGTAGCAATCAAAGTCTGAGCAATCTAAAATGTAATCTAAAATGTTTAGTTATTTAGGCAATTTCCGCCGATAATATATTCTGAGGAACAGGGGGCGAGACTGTGGCTATCGAGCATATCAGACAAATCAAAGAGGCCGAAGAGCAAGCCGAGCAGATTCGCAGGAAGAGCATGGCCGAGGCTAAGCAGATGATAGCGGATGCGGAAAGGCAAGCCGCGCAGATTGTCGAAGAAGCGCAACGCCAGGCTGAAGAGGACTACAAGAAAGCCCTCCAAAAAGCCCAGGAGGAAGCGCAGCAAAACTTCGAAACCATCATCGAGCGAGCCAGAGAAGAATGCGATAATCACATCAAGATCGCAGAGAAAAACATGGATCAAGCTGTTTCCATTATTATCGGAAAGGTCGTGAAGTAAGTGTCTATTGCTAAAATGAAAAAGCTTTCCGTCATCGGCCTGGTCTCCAATCGGGAAGAATTGATGGAAAAGCTTATGACATTAGGAGTTGTCGAGATCACTGATCAGGAAGATAAGCTCAGCGACAGTCAATGGCACGAAATGGTCGCCCGCGATTCGGACGAGCAAACCGTAGCAGAATTCGAGAGCCAAATCTCAAGAGTAAGTCAGGCTTTAAGCGTTCTTGAAAAGTATGGAACCGGTAAAAAGCCTCTTCTACATACTAAAAAACCGATCACCTTGCGAGAGTTTCAAAAAGCGCTGGAGCGAAAACAGCAAATCGAAGAAAAAGTCGCTCACATCAACTCTCTTTCGGCTCGTCATGCCGAGCTGACCAACTCCATAAACAAAACCCAGTCCTTGAAGCTTTCCTTGGAACCATGGATCGAATACGACGTTCCGCTGGAGGAAAAAGAAACCTCGACCGCAGACATCATTCTGGGCGTGGTTCCTTCTACCGTGGACGCCCTTCAATTCATAAACGAACTGGAAGAAAAAGTGCCGGAAAGCATGGCCAAGCTGCTTAAGAGCGATGCGGAGCAGCATTACATCTACGTGGTGTGCCTCAAAGAAAAACGGGATGATGCGGATGACGTCTTCAGGACCTACGGCTTTTCAAAGGTCCACTTCGGAGACATGAAGGGCACCGTAAAAGAAAATATCAGCGCCCTGGAAAAGAAAGTGGAAGAGCTTACAGCCGAAAAGGTGCAAATCGAGGAATCCATCCGCGGCCGTGAAGGCGACAGCGAAGATCTGGAGCTGCTCTACGACAAACTGGTCATCCTGCGCGACAAAGCAGCTATCCGGCAAAACCTGCTGGTAACAAAGAAGACTTTCTACATGAGCGGCTGGCTTCCTGCCAAGGCTGCGGACAAGGTAAGCAGCCTCCTGGAGGAAGTGGGCTGCTATTATCAAATAGAGGATCCGGAAAAAGGAGAAGAAACGCCGGTGCTGCTGTTAAACGGCGGATTCTCCACTCCTTTCGAAGCCATCACAAAGCTCTATGCGCTGCCGGATTCCAGGTCCATCGACGCAACCCCGTTCTTCTCCCTGTCCTATGCCATATTCTTCGGCATGATGTTGGGGGATGCGGCTTACGGAGTCGTCCTGGCGGTTATTACGGGATTGGTTCTGAAGAAATACAAGCTTGAAGGCATGAAATATCAACTCATAAAGATGTTCTTCTTCTGCGGCATATCCACCGCCTTCTGGGGCGCCATGTTCGGAGGATGGTTTGGCGACCTGGTTGCCGTCGTAGGAAAGACCTTCTTCAACGCCGATGTATCGATTCCTCCCATCTGGTTCAGCCCTCTGGACGATCCCATGAAATTGCTGTTGTTCTGTTTCCTTTTAGGCGGCATTCACCTTTTCATCGGCATGGGATTGAACGGCTGGCTGTCCATCAAGGACGGAAGGCCCCTGGATGCCCTGTTTGACGTGGGACTTTGGTACCTGCTTCTAATCAGCGTCACCCTGCTCTTGGTGGGAATAGTCCCCACCGTAGCAAAATGGATGGCTATTATCGGCGCCGTGGGCATCGTGCTGACCGGAGGCAGGCACAAAAGAGGTCTCGGTAAAGTCATCGGAGGATTTGGCAGCCTGTACGGCATTACCGGCTACCTGTCCGACGTTCTGTCATATTCCAGGCTTCTGGCATTGGGTCTGGCATCCAGCGTCATCGCCTCTGTGGTCAACAACATGGGATCCTTTGGCGGCCCCGGCATAAAAGGCGTTATATTGATGGCTGTTGCCTTCATCATCGGCCATACCTACAACTTTGCGATTAACGGTCTCGGCTCCTTTGTCCACTCATGCAGATTGCAATACGTGGAGTTTTTTGGAAAATTCTACGTGAGCGGTGGAGAAGCCTTTCAACCGTTTGGAGAAAATACAAAATATGTAGATATTCTAAGGGAGGAAAACTAAATGAACATTGTATTTGAAAACCTATTATTTAACGGTGTTTTTCTCGCTATGGCAGGAGCAGCTGTAGCAGCACTTGCAGGAATCGGAAGCGCAATCGGTATCGGTATTGCCGGCCAGGCGGCCGCAGGCGTCATCTCTGAGGATCCGAAGAAGTTCGGCCAGACCTTGATCTTGCAGGCCCTCCCGGGTACCCAGGGTATCTACGGTCTGTTGATCGCATTCCTGATCATGACGAAAATCGGCCTGCTGGGCGGCGATGGATTGCTAGATATAACTATGGCGCAAGGTGCATATATCTTTGCATCTGGTATTCCAGTCGGGCTTGTGGGTATTTTCTCCGGAATCGCTCAGGGGAAATCCTCCGCAGCCAGTATCATGCTTATTTCCAAGAGACCGGAAGAACTGGCAAAGGGTATGGTATACCCTGCCATGGTAGAGACCTACGCCGTTTTGGCACTTCTGATTTCCTTCCTGATGCTCAACGGAATTCAGGTATAATAAAGACGGGTCGTTGCGAGTAGATCGCGATGATGGTCTACCGAGAGAACGTGACCATGTATCGCCGTGAGAGAGGATTGGGGCGAAAACGGAAAATAATGCACATTTGGTAATGAGCATTGAATGAGGATGGAGTAACAATGAGCATTGAAAATATAACAGGCAAAATATTGGCCGAAGCTCGTGAACAAAGCGAGCAGGTTCTAACAGAAGCCGGCGAAAAGAGCCGCGCTATAATAGAAAAGGCCAAAGTCCAAGCAGAGAAGATCCGAAAGGAGCACGAGGAAAAGGCCGAAGAAGACGCCTGCCTTCTGAAGAGCAGGAGGACTTCCGTTGCCGAACTTGAAGTCCGTAAAATGAAATTGGGCGCCAAGCAATCCCTCGTTTCCCGGTGCTTCGATGAGGCATTGGACAAATTGGCCAACATGGAAGAATCCGAATATCTGGAGTTTTTGACCTCCGCCGTTTTGGCGACGGGTGCCGTAGAAGGAGAGCTCATCCTCAACGCAAGGGACAAAAAGGCTATCGGAGAGAAGCTCGTTAAAAAAGTCAATGGCGCCGGGAAGCCGGTTAAGCTGACTTTAGCGGAAGAAACCGTCAACGCCAAAGGCGGATTCGTACTCAGACAAGGATCGGTAGAGATAAACTCCACATTGGAGACTATGATAAACGGCATCCGGGAATCTGCCACGCCGGATGTAGTGAATGCATTATTTGGCTGACAGGGTAGGGTCATTCCCTTTCTGTTACAGAAACACTCTTATAAAACACTCTGTTCAGCCGGTTCGAAAGGAGGAAGGAGCTAGTGGAAGTAGACTTTGGCAAAAAAGACTATGTCTTCGCTTCCTCACGTGTGCGCAGCGTGGAGAAATATTTGCTTTCCCGGGACAAAGTGGAGGCTATGATGGATAGCAAGACACCGGAAGACGCCTTGAAGATCCTGTATGACATAGAATATGGCGACGGGTCCGACACCCTGCCTCCCAGCCAGTTCGAAACCTTGCTTAAAGAAGAAATCCGCAAGGTCTATTCCTTTGTTCGCGGCATTGCCCCGGATGAGGCGGAACTGTATCCTTTCCTGTATCCCTATGACTACCACAACCTGAAAGTATTGCTGAAAGCAGAATTTTTAAATATAGATCCACAGCCTTTCCTCGTGGATACCGGGACCATTCCGGCAGCACGGATGACGGTGCTTGTAAGGGAGCGCAACTTCGTAGGACTTACGGACAAGATGCGCAATGGGATTCTGGAAGTGGTGGACGTATATTCCAGGACCAAAGATCCCCAACTGATCGATTTCATCCTGGATAAGGCTTGTTATGAGGAAATGCTGGAATCTGCCAAGGCAGGCGGCAGCCAATTCATCGTGGATTATGTCAGGCTGCAGATCGACATCATCAATCTGAAAACCTTCGTCAGGTGCAGGCAGATGGGGAAATCCTGGGATTTCTTCTCCCAGGTGTTCATCGACGGCGGCAGGATCCAGGAGAAAATTTTCACAGGAAGTTACGACGAGCCTTATGAGCAGTTTGCGGAAAAACTGATTCCCTACGGGCTTGCTGTTCCCATGTCCGAAGGCGGCACCATGCTCAGGGAAACGGGAAGCTTTACCGCCCTTGAGAGACTCTGCGACAACCGACTGGTGGAGTTTGCAAAGGCGGCAAAACATGTAACTTTCGGCGTAGAACCTCTGGCAGCTTACCTGATCGCAAAGGAAGCCGAGATTCGCACTGTTCGCATCATCATGACCGGTCTGCTGCAGAATCTCTCGAGAGAGGAAATAGCACAGAGAGTGAGGGAAACTTATGCATAAAATCGGAGTAATCGGCGACCGTGGCAGCGTATTGGGCTTTAAGGCCGTCGGGCTGGATGTTTTCCCGATAGCCAGCGTCGAAGAGGCCAAAGCGACGCTGCATCGCATCGCCAAGGAAGATTACGCAATCATCTACATTACGGAAAAGTTCTGTAAGGACATGGTCGATGAGATAGAAAAATACAAGGATATGCGCATACCGGCCATCATTCCCATCCCTGGAATGGACGGAAGCTACGGTGTCGGCATTGCCAATTTGAAGAAAGCTGTCGAACGGGCGGTGGGCGCGGATATTCTATTCGGGAATAAATAATGAGAAGCGTCGTAAGGCGGCGGGCGCTTAAAAAAGTAAAGGCAGGTGACTGAAAAAGTGAACGAAGGTAGAATCGTGAAGGTATCCGGACCGTTGGTGGTAGCCGAAGGCATGCAGGACGCCGACATGTTCGACGTAGTCCGGGTAGGTGACCAGGGACTTATAGGCGAGATCATAGAAATGAGGGGCGACAGAGCTTCCATTCAGGTATATGAAGAGACCGCGGGCCTGGGCCCGGGAGCGAAGGTGGTAAGTACCGGAGTTCCCCTGTCCGTGGAGCTGGGCCCCGGAATGCTGGAGAATATTTATGACGGAATTCAGCGGCCCCTGACGGAGATGTTGGAGATTTCAGGTCCCAACATTAAACGCGGCATCGACTTGAAGGCCCTTTCCCGGACCAAGAGATGGAAGTTCGTTCCCACCGTGGAAGCGGGCCAACGGGTGCAGGCCGGAGACGTCATCGGAACGGTTAAAGAAACGGTCATCGTAGAGATTAAGATCATGGTGCCTTACGGCATCGAGGGCGTAGTAAAGGAAATTGAGAGCGGTGACTTCACCGTGGAAGACGTGGTATGCGTGGTTGAAAAGGACGACGGGACCCTGGCCGATATCACCATGATGCAGAAATGGCCCGTCCGTCGAGGAAGGCCATATAAAGAGAAATTGGTTCCCGAAATGCCCCTTTTGACAGGGCAGCGGGTTATCGATACCTTATTCCCCATTGCGAAAGGCGGCGTTGCAGCTGTACCGGGACCTTTCGGAAGCGGCAAGACCGTAGTACAGCACCAGCTGGCTAAGTGGGCGGATGCGGACATCGTAGTCTATATCGGATGCGGCGAACGGGGCAACGAGATGACAGACGTACTTATGGAGTTCCCGGAACTGAAAGACCCCAAGTCCGGCGAACCGTTGATGAAGCGGACGGTGCTTATCGCCAACACCTCCGACATGCCGGTAGCCGCCCGGGAAGCATCCATTTATACGGGAATTACCATTGCGGAATTCTATAGAGATATGGGTTACTCGGTAGCCCTGATGGCAGACTCCACCTCCCGGTGGGCCGAAGCTTTGAGAGAGATGTCCGGTAGGCTTGAGGAAATGCCTGGTGAAGAGGGCTATCCCGCCTATCTGGCTTCTCGGCTTGCCCAGTTCTACGAGAGAGCAGGAAGGGTGGTCTGTCTCGGATTTGACGGCCGCGAAGGTGCCCTTTCCGCCATCGGCGCCGTATCGCCTCCCGGCGGGGACATCTCCGAACCCGTTTCCCAGGCGACGCTGCGCATTGTCAAGGTGTTCTGGGGGCTGGACGCCAATCTGGCCTATGCGAGACACTTCCCGGCAATCAACTGGCTTACCAGTTACTCCCTTTATATTGACCGGCTGTCCAAGTGGTTCGCGGATAACGTGAACAAGGAATTCCCCGAACTGAGGAGCGAGACCATGAAACTGCTCCAGGAAGAGGCGGAACTGCAGGAAATCGTTCAACTGGTTGGTGTGGATGCCTTGTCCTTCCAGGATCAATTCAAACTGGAAGCCTGCAAATCCATCCGGGAGGACTACCTGCACCAGAACGCTTTCCATGAGATCGATACCTACGCTTCAACCAACAAGCAATACAAGATGTTGAAGCTCATCTTAGAATATTACAGGCAGGGCAGCGAGGCTATCGATAAGGGAGCCGACTACAATAAAGTGGTTTCAATGCCTATTCGAGAGACTATCGGGCGATTCAAATACGTTGAAGAATCGGAAGTGGATAAACAGTTCGAAGTGTTGATGGAGGAACTGAGGAAAGGAATTCAAGAACTGATCAGCCAGGGAGGTGAGCAGGATGATTAAAGAATACAGAACCATATCCGAAGTTGCCGGCCCGCTGATGTTGGTTCAAGGCGTAGAAGGTGTTACTTACGACGAGCTGGGCGAGATCGAGCTTCCAAGCGGCGAGACCCGGCAGTGTAAGGTGCTTGAGGTCAACGGAACCAACGCGCTGGTGCAGCTCTTTGAGAGCGCTGCCGGCATCAACCTGGCTGAAAGCAAGGTGCGGTTCCTCGGGCGCGGAATCGAACTGGGAGTTTCGGAAGATATGCTTGGCCGCGTCTTTGACGGACTGGGAAGGCCCATTGACGGCGGTCCGGAAATCATTCCCGATGCTCGGATGGACGTCAACGGCCTGCCTATTAACCCGGCGGCCAGGGACTACCCGGCGGAATTCATCCAGACCGGCGTATCCGCCATCGACGGCCTGAACACATTGGTAAGAGGGCAGAAGCTGCCCATATTCTCCGGTTCCGGACTGCCCCACGCCGAGCTGGCGGCTCAGATTGCGAGGCAGGCAAAGGTTCTCGGAGGCGGTGAGAACTTCGCCGTAGTGTTCGCCGCCATCGGTATTACTTTTGAAGAGGCGGATTTCTTCGTTTCCGACTTTAAGAGGACAGGCGCCATCGACCGGACCGTTCTTTTCACCAACCTGGCCAACGACCCGGCCATCGAGCGTATTTCCACGCCTCGTATCGCCCTGACGGCGGCCGAATACCTGGCCTTTGAAAAGGATATGCACGTCTTGGTCATCCTGACGGATATCACCAACTATGCGGAGGCTCTTCGGGAGGTTTCCGCCGCCCGTAAGGAGGTTCCCGGAAGAAGAGGTTATCCCGGTTACCTTTACACGGACCTGGCCACCTTGTACGAGAGAGCGGGAAGAAAGAAGAATCATCGCGGATCCATTACACTGATTCCGATCCTGACTATGCCGGAAGATGACAAGACTCACCCGATTCCGGACCTGACGGGATATATCACGGAAGGACAGATCATCCTCTCCCGTGAACTTCACAGGAAAGGTGTCGTACCGCCTATCGACGTACTGCCCTCCCTGTCCCGTCTGAAGGATAAGGGTATTGGTAAGGGCAAGACCAGGGAAGACCATGCGGATACCATGAACCAGCTTTTCGCCGCTTATTCCCGCGGAAAGCAGTGCAAGGAGCTGATGGCGATCCTGGGCGAAGCGGCCCTGACGGATATAGATAAGCTGTACGCCCAATTTGCCGACGCTTTTGAAAACCAGTACGTGTCCCAGGGTTACGAAACGAACAGGTCCATTGAGGATACATTGGATCTGGGTTGGAAGCTTTTGGATATGCTGCCGCGAGGCGAGCTCAAACGTATTCGCGACGAATATCTTGATAAATACCTGCCTTGTGTATGCGAAGTAAACAGAAAAGAATAGAGGGAGGTGACGTGCTATGGCACGGCTCAACGTGAACCCTACCAGAATGGTGCTGACCTCTCTGAAAAAGAAACTGGTCGTAGCGATACGCGGGCACAAGCTCTTGAAGGATAAGCGGGACGAGCTGATGAAGCAATTCCTGGAGCTTGCCCGTAAAAACAAAGTGCTGCGTGAAGAGGTGGAGCGGCAGCTGGCGGAAGTTTACCGGAATTTCGCCATTGCCAATGCGGTCATGTCCTCCGAAATGATGGAGGAAGCTTTGATGTACCCGAAACAGGGGGTTGCCATCGAGCTGGGCAAAAAGAACGTCATGAGTGTAAACGTACCTGTTTTCGATTTTACAACGAAGACGAAAGATAAGACGGATATCTATCCTTACGGCTTTGCCACTACGTCCGGCGAGCTGGACAAAGCCATTGCAAGGCTGGCGGAGGTGTTCCCCCTCATGCTGGAGCTGGCGGCAATGGAAAAGGAAGCAAGCCTGCTTGCCCAGGAGATTGAAAAGACCCGCCGCCGCGTAAATGCGCTGGAGTATATCGTGATCCCCAACCTGGAGGAGACCATCAAATACATCAAGATGAAGCTGGATGAAAACGAGAGGGGCAATCAGGTCCGGCTCATGAAGGTGAAGGACATGATGCTTGCTGAGGCCATCCAGGAGAGACGAGCTCAAACGGAGGCCGCCTTTGAAGACTTCTCGCACAAACACTGATCCGTGAGCTGTAATTTCGATTTTGCAATATGCTTATCAAGTAATATGCTTATCAGCAATACGCTTATCAAATGAAGGCGGGGCTTAATGCCCCGCCTCATCTATTAATCTCATCGGAGATCTTATCAGAGGCTTTTCGCCTGGGGATTTTATGCTTCTTATGCTTCTAATGCTGATTTTGGGGAATGCTTATGCGTAGAAAGTTATTTTGACTTCCTCTTTACAATTATTAGATTTCGATGCATAATGTATGTGTTGACTTTTTGGAAGTCTACATATATATATGTAATTAATTGAGCAGGCGCGTGTGGTATAAATGGACAACCTCGAATTAAAATCATTTATTGCCTCGATATTCAAGTACGGCATCGCAACAGCCTGCCTTATGGCAGCAGCGTCGATGCTTGTAATTGGATGGGATCCATTTTTTGTATACGGATTGACTCTTGGAACGAGTATTTCCATTGTGAATCATATTTTCTTAGCCTTTACAGCCAATCTCTGCCTGTCTGTGAGACGTGGCCCTATCATCTCGGTATTAGGCTATCTGATGCGTCTGGCCATCTACGGTTTGGTTTTTTATGCATCCTATAAGGCGGCAGGAATAACCGGCGGCATGGGGACCTTGCTTGGTTTCCTCGCCCTGAAAATAGCGATATATTATTACTACGGCTTCAAGCCTGGTTTTGCATCAAAACATTACGACAAAACGAAGCTTAACGACCTTGACCAGGATCAATGGACAAAGACAAAAGAGAGTAAAACTAACAGGGGGTCTAAAATATGCACTCAACAGAACATCTGGGACCGCGTAAAATAATCGGCTTTTTCGATGGAACCGTGTTTGTTACAGAGACGGTGTTGCTCGCTCTCATTATTGCGGCCGTCATGATCATCTTTGCCCTGCTTTCCACTAGAAAGCTGGAAAGAGAGCCCAAAGGGCTGCAGCTCATTGCGGAAATAATCGTGAGCACAGTATATAACTTCACGACGCGAACCATGGGAGAGAAGAACAAAAAATTCGCTCCTTATATCGGAACATTGTTCTTCTTCTTGATATTCGCCAATTCCGCCGGCCTCTTTGGTTTCCGTCCGGTAACAGCAGACGTGAATACCGCGTTTGCCCTATCCATCATCACCTTCTGCATAATTCAGGTTTCTTCGATAAAATCAAAGGGCGTAAAAGGCCATTTAAAGCATTACGGGGACCCTTATCCCTTCATGTATCCCATTAAAATCATAGAGGACGTGGCCTTCCCCATTTCCCTGGCTTTCCGTCTCTTCGGCAACATTACCGGCGGAATGATAGTTATGGCCCTTACCTTCCAGGGATTGGGAGCCATAAGCAATAAAATCGGCAGCAGCATTCCTTTTCTTCAGTTTCTGATTCCGCTGCCGCTGAACTTGTTCTTCGACGTGTTCGAGCCCATACTGCAGGCCTTTATTTTCACCATGCTGACCATGTCTTTCGTGACCATGGCTACCATTGGGCATGAAGATTAATTATATACACATATAAAACCAGAAATCAGTAACAAGATACGAGGAGGATTAGTTATGAGTTTAGTTACACCAGAAGCATTTGTGCTAGGATTGTCCGCTATCGGAGCTGCCTTTACCATGATTGCCGCTGTAGGAATCGGTATCGGTCAGGGTTTGGTCGGTATGAAGGGCGTTGAGGGCGTATCCAGGCAGCCTGAGGCCAAATCGGATATCCTTCAGACCATGCTGGTAGGACAGGCGGTTACCGAAACCACAGGTATCTTCGCTTTCATCATCAGCATCATTCTCCTCTTTGCAAATCCCTTTATCGGCATGCTTTAATAGGCTCCCTTTAAAGTCGTATGCAAGGGTAGTCGCATGAG
>FZPS01000062.1_pt3719 | contig 12727 bp, 13 predicted proteins | sample 1817821 | NCBI WGS metagenome assembly FZPS01 (sample SAMEA104158645, study PRJEB21678) | metagenome | place: Germany | collected 2015-04-21 | reverse complement strand
CCATATAGTTTTGTATTCCTTCTACAAAAATAAAATTTATGATTTTTTTCTTATTTATCATAAAGCCATTGTTCAAAAAAAACCTCCCAATTTTGACCAGTTACATCCTCACACACCTTATAAAAATCCTTTGGTTTAGCATTTTGAAATTTGTTATTTTCAAAGTATGTTTTCAGTACCTTTATAAAATTCTCATCTCCCATTTCCTGCCTTATCTCATGAAGCATAATGGCACCTTTGCCGTAGACTAAAGCATCATACTCAAACCAGTCTTCAAACTCATATAAGGGTCTATGAATACTCTCATTCATATCTTCACTATACCTGTAGACTTTAAATAGCTGATATCTGCCTTTATCTAACAATTCCTCGTATTTCCGATATTCTTCTTGCTGCCCGTATCTTTGCCCAAAATACATAATAGTGGAATACTCCGTTAAGGCCTCATCTAGCCAGGAATCATATATTTGGTCATTACCCACCAGTCCATACCACCATTGGTGAGCAACCTCATGGACAGTAACTATCTCCAACCAGTCATTCTGTTCTTCCTCATAGAGGCTTCCATCTATCATTACCAGCTGGGGATATTCCATCCCCCCAATAAAGAAATCTGTTTGAACAATGGATAATGTTTTGTAAGGGTATTGTCCAAACAGCTGATTAAAAATTCTAAGAGCAGAAGCACCATAATCCAATGCCTTTTCCCCTGTCTGCTGGGTATAATAGTAGGAATATACTGTAGTATTTCCTATGGTCATTGTAGAAGTTATAAACTTATCACTGGCCACCCAGGCAAAATCCCTAACTTTTAAGGCTTCAAAATCCCAGATGTTTTGATCTTCTCCTTCTTTTATGCCTATAAGCTCACCAGTGGCCGCTATAATATAATCCTTAGGAATACTAATGCTGACTTTATAATTTGATATGTCACTATAAAAGGGATCACCCAGGGGATAGTAGGGCTCAAGGTTCCAGCCCCTTTCATCGTATACGCATAATATTGGATACCAGTTACCCAGATTAAAGGTATTTTCCCAATACCCAAATCTGCCTGGAGATTTGGGCAGTTTTACCGAGTATTCCATCCAAACATCTGCTCTCTGGCCAGGCTCCAGTGCCTCATCTAAGACAATGGTCAATATATCATCGCTATATCCCTGAATTGTGTATGTTGTAGGTTTTTCATTTAACTCTATATTATGAAACTCAATAAATCCAGGCCAAAAACCGTCTGGATAAGCTCTGCTCATTTCCTCAGGAGGAAATACAGTTTTATCCTCATACTTAAAAGCGTTAGGATAAATGTGAAAGTAGAGGTTGGTAATGGGGTTCTCCTCTGTGTTTGTATAATAAACCCTCTGTTTACAATGCAAGGTCCCCTCCTGAGGGCTAAAGACCACGTCTATCCCATACCAGGTTAAATACCTATCTTGCTTTTCAATAGCATCTCTGTTGTTTTGTAACAGGTTATATGATCCAAAAATTAATATGAAGAGTACAACAGCTATAATACTACTTACAAGGTATTTTCTTTTAGAGAATATGATTCTCATACAACCGCCTCTTTCAAAAGAATTATATTATTCTGATTAATTAAAACAGACATAATACCACTAAGTACTAAACTCACCGGTATAGGTATAGTAGGTTGAATTATATTTAAATAGTATAATGTATATTCAAAGAGGCGTGTAAATAGAATCGATTTGCTTAACTATTTGACCATAGGAAGTTTGACAATGAATGTGGCTCCTTGTCCCGGAACACTGTCCACCTCAATCTTCCCGCCATAAAACTTGATAATAGTCTGGCAAATGTGCAAACCAAGACCACTTCCATTTTTCTTGGTTGTGTGGAAAATTTTAAATATTTGATCAATTTGGTCTGCAGGTATACCCGGTCCAGTATCCTTAAATTTTATAGCAACCTCATTAGTCTCTGGTTCTATATCGCATTCTATTGTAAGGATGCCTCCATTTTCCATAGCCTGGATGGCATTATCTATCAAGTTTACAAAAACGTGATGAAGGCCACTTCTGTCTGCTTTTATACTAACATTTTCCTTGTAGGGTCGATATATAATTTCAACATTGCCCAGCTCCGCCTTAGGTTTCATTATATCTAAAACAGATTGCAATGATTCATTTAAGGATTGGGTCATTATACTTTCGTGATGGTGTCTGGATAATAGCTTGAAGTCATCCAACAACCTATTTACCCGACTAATTTCCCTTAAAATTCTTTCACCCCTAAAGTGATTAATGGATTTGTCCAGCTGTAATAACTGTATGTAAGCACTAATATTGGTAAGAGAATTCTTAACCTCATGGGATATTATAGATGAAGCTTCGATAATACTGGCTTGTGTCTGCTGCATCATTTCCTGTATATTCAACAGATTTTCCTTGTCATTTAATAGCTGTAATTGCCTCTCAATACTATTTGCACCTACTGATATAATGGCCATAGAAGCCCTGGAAGCTTTTTCTACAGGCACCATGGCAAAAAGTACAGAATCAAGGTGGTTTTCACCTGTATATATTGGGGTAGCAAATCCTACCCACTCCCGTAAAGCCTGTAAAAAATGATCTTCTTCCCAGACAATGATAGGCTTTCCTGTATGAAGACATGTACCAATAGCGTTTGTACCCATATATTTTTCTAAATGAATATATCCCCTTTCATATCCTAGTTTCCTCAGCGCAGGTGAATCACCCTCTATATGCAAAATAACACCTTCACTGTTACTAAGACCTAAAATGCCTCCTTTTTTAATAGTCATGGCAGAAAGAGACTTCATATAGGAGTGAGCTATCTTTAAGGTTTGTTCGTGTTTTTCGAAAATCCTTTCCATCTGGTCTAATAAAACTTGTGGCGCTCTTGGCCTGTCCTCATTTGTTAAACCATAACCTGCACATCTATCCCATGATTGGTTTATAACTTGTCTAAATGATTTCCTCTCAAAGGGGATCATGCCCTCCATTTTACATTGTGTATTTTCATCCATATAACCTCATCCCTTCAGTTAATTCCTTTGATTGCTTTTTTTATATACGCTTTCTATAACTGATAGAATAAGTGATATAAAAGCAAAAACTAATGCTGAATATAAAAGAGTCCTGTTTTTTTCTACCGGGCATACTCCCGAAGGGAGACTTCTACGTAAAATCAAAAAGTCTATAAACAAGTACAGGCTAAGTCCAGTGGCTAGAAAAAAGAATATTTGGTTTAAATACCAAACTAATGATTTGTTTTTAACTCTCATAAATATCTCCTTCTTTTACCTCTGTTAACCTAAGTTTACCATATGCCTATGTAAATATGCAATCTTTACCATATAAAATATAGACTGCAAATAAAATATAGGCCTCTATGCCTATCCATAGAAGCCTATATAGAAGCCTATATAATGCAGTTTTTAACAAGTTTTATATAATTCTATGCTTCATCCTGTGATTCCGGGGGGAAGATTATCTGAAGTCCTTTTACAATTAGATAAAATATTACTAATACCGAAAATACTGTTCCCATACCTACTCCCAATACCCTTAGAGCTTCCAGTGTTACTTGATTCATAATATACCTCCTTATCCTACCAAAGCCAGCAAGATACCACCAGCAATAATAGATCCAATCTGTCCAGCCACATTAGCGCCAATAGCCTGCATTAAGATAAAGTTTGTGGGATCTTCTTCCAAGGCTATTTTTTGAACTACCCTGGCAGACATAGGAAAGGCAGATATACCTGCTGCTCCAATCATAGGATTTATCTTTTTCTTTAGGAATAGATTGATGAACTTGGCAAAGAGTACTCCTCCTGCTGTATCAAATACAAAAGCTAAAAGACCAATGCCTAGTATCAATAAGGTGGTAGGCGCTAAAAACTTTTCTGCTACCATGGTAGAACCTATTGTGATACCTAGCAATAGGGTTGTCAAATTGGCCAGCTCGTTCTGTGCCGATTTAGACAGTCTGTCCATTACACCAGATTCCCTTATTAAATTACCAAACATAAGAGCACCAACTAAACCAACGCTGATAGGTGCGATAATACCGGCTACCAGGGTTACAACTATTGGAAAGAGTATTAAAACCTTCTTGGACACCTTTGCATCGTAGTCAGCCTCCATGCGAATCTGACGCTCTTTTTTGCTGGTGAGAGCACGTATAACCGGTGGTTGGATTATGGGAACTAGTGCCATATAAGAATATGCTGCTACTGAAATAGGTCCTAATAAATCAGGTGCGAAGAGATTAGCTACATATATGGATGTTGGCCCATCAGCAGCACCAATTATTCCAATGGATGCTGCCTCCTTTAAGCTGAATACCCCGGTAGAAGCTGCCAACAACATAGCCATAAAAATCCCCAGTTGTGCTGCAGCACCAAAGAACAGCATTATAGGTTGTTTTAGTAGTGGGCTAAAGTCTATCATTGCTCCTACAGCAATAAATATTAGAATAGGAAATAATTCGGTTCTTATCCCTGCATTATAGAGTATTGTAAGGAAGCCTCCTTCACCTACAGCTGAAGATAGGGGTATGTTGGTTAGAATAGCACCAAATCCTATTGGCAATAGAAGCATTGGCTCATATTCTTTCTTAATTGCCAGGTAAATTAGAACCAATCCTACTAAAATCATTACCCCTTGCTGCCATGTGAGGCTTTGCAGACCTTCTAATAGTTTGTCCAATTTTATTCCTCCATTTTTTTCTTGTTTTATTTATATAAAAAAGACTTTTGCCCAGTCAAAAAGACTAGACAAAAGTCTTATCCTCAAATAAGAATTTGAAGTCTCGACCGGGTTATTTGTCACCGTATTGACGACCGAGACAATCGCATAAAGCGACGGATTACTCCCTTTTATCCTTCATTATCATCATATATCTATTATATCATATTTATAATAATACTCATTACAAGTTATGTCAATACATATGAGTAAAATCTTTAAGCTGCTCTTGTACAGTATCTATGACTTTCTGAATACCTGCAGCCTTTAATTCCTCTCTATACTTTTTGACTGCTGTTTCAGGATCCCCCGCCTTACCCAACAAAATAGGTATGCCATATTGGGAATTGACTCTGACTACATTTTGGATCTCCTGCTCCACAGGGCTGGCATCAAAGGTAAATTTACCATAAGGATCTTTTATAGATATGTTCTCGTAATAGTCTAACATATCTTTCTCTTTAACGCCTTTAAAGATCTGTCCCTGAATTCCATAGGTCAAAAACTCCTTAAACTCTTCATTTTCCATAATAAACTCCAACATCATCAATGCTCGTTCTCCATTACGGGAATCTGCACTAATGCTTAAAAGATCCGTTGCTGCACTCTCTTTTATAACCTTGTGATTTCCTTCACCGAAACAGAAAAATTTATATTTCCCTTCAGAAAAGCCATTGGACAAATCACATAGATTTACGAACATGGAAGCATCCTTGCCTGAATCCAAACCAGCTATCCTATCTTCTGTTAAAACTTCCTCCCGCCAGTATCCCTTTTCGGCCCAATCCTTCATCTCCTTGGCAAACTCCATAAACTCCGTACTGAAGACGGGACACAAAATGCTGGAAATATTGTCCCTGGATTTTGAAACCAGGTACAAACTGGAGTGAGGAATACCAGGAGCTGGGATCCAGTCAGGATTAAGATCAACCAGCATATCGTAAAGGCTCATGGCACTATCCTCGGTCATCCCAATGGGTGTCATTCCCACTTCCTCTTCTAATAGGGTGTCCATAAATTCTTCCATGCCTTCTAAAGATATTAAAGGCTCTATCTCATATTTTTCCAGCAGATCTCCTCTGTAGATATAGCCATTGGCTCTGTATTTCTCCTGGCATAGGGGAATGCCATATATTTTACCCTTATATCTTGCATCCTCCCATATAGAAGGTTTTATCATCTCCCAAACATTGCTGGCATATACAGGTAATAGGTCATCCAATTCTTGCAGGGATTCCTGCTCTACCATTGTAAAATAGCCTGGAGTTGCCTTAGAGCTGGTATATACTACATCATAGATTTCCTTGGAATTAAAAATTAAAGGGTACTCTCTATCCAGCTCATCGAAAGCAACAAAAGTTATCTCTACATTGGCATTAATACTGTCTTTTAGTTTGGCGTTAAGCTGCGCTACTGTGTCTTTATAATCCATTATAGCTTCTTCAGATGAAGGGCCTGCCAAAAACATGGACAGCTTAACATATCTGGAAGTGTCAATTTGACCTTCAACAACCGGGGTAGTGCTTGATGAAAACAAGCTGCTTTTCAGTACACTACACCCCACAAACATTACTATAAGCATTATAAAAACACTTAAAACACCACAGCCTTTTTTTCTAGAAGTCTTTCTCATTTTCTTCCCTCACATAAATTATCCAGCCATATCCGGCTCAAATATTTCTTCAGGCTCTAGATTTCTGAACTGAGATCTATATAAGTTGGCATAAATTCCGTCTTTTTCTAGTAGTGATTCATGAGATCCTCTTTCCTCTATACCGTTCTCCGTAAGCACCAGTATCTCATCCGCATTCTTTATGGTGGATAGTCTGTGTGCTATAACTAATGTAGTCCTTCCTATGGACAGACTGTCCAGTGCCTGCTGGATCTTGATCTCCGTTTCATTATCAAGAGCAGAAGTAGCCTCATCTAATATAAGAATGGGAGGATTCTTTAAAAATACTCTGGCAATAGAAATGCGCTGCTTTTGCCCTCCTGACAGCCTTACGCCCCTTTCACCAACATAAGTGTCATAACCTTCGGGCAAGGTCATAATAAAGTCATGTATATTGGCCTTCTTGGCTGCCTCAACCATTTCTTCGTAACTTGCCTCTATATTACCATATAGGATATTATCTCCAATAGTACCCGCAAACAAAAATACATCCTGTTGCACTATACCTATATTTTCTCTTAAGGACTTTAAGGTATATTCCCTTATATCACCGCCATCGATGGATATATAGCCCTCGTCCACCTCATAAAATCGGGGAATTAGATGGCATAAGGTGGTCTTACCTCCACCTGAAGGTCCTACTATGGCAACAGTTTTTCCTGCATCTATTTTGATGTTTATATTCTTTAGCACTCGTTCATTATTATCATATGAAAAGCTTACATTATGAAACTCAATATCTCCCTTTACATTTACCAATACCTTAGCATCGGGAGCATCAGTTATATCCGGCTTTTCCTCCATAATTTCTACAAATCTCTCCACACCAGTCATACCAGATTCAAATTGCTGAACAAAGTTAGACAGCTGACGTATGGGTTGCATAAACAGGTTTATATACATGATAAATGCCAAAAAGTCGGCTATATCTATAACATCCTTAAAAATCATATAACCGCCTACAGTTATAACTATTACGTTAAGCATGGCTGACATAAACTCTATACCAGTGTGGAACAAGGCCATGTGCTTGTATGCTCCATACTTAGATCTACGGAATCTCTGGTTTCCTCTATTAAATTTCTGTATCTCATGTTCCTCATTAGCAAAGGACTTTGACACTCGAACCCCGGATATGCTGCTTTCCAGCTGAGCATTGATATCTGCCAGCTTTACCCTCATATCCCTAAAGGCCTTATTCATTTCTTTCCGTCTGTTGATTCCATACCATACCATAAAGGGAATAAAGGCATATATTAGGAGGGTAAGCCTCCATTCTATCCTAATTAACATAAAGAAGGATCCTATTAGCATAACCAGGGACAGGAATAAATCCTCCGGACCATGATGGGCAAATTCTGCAATTTCAGCCAGATCGTTAACTATTCTAGACATTATATGCCCAGTTCGGGTTTTATCAAAAAATCTAAAAGATAGGGTCTGAAGATGGGAAAATAGATCCCTTCGCATATCATATTCAATCCTAACCCCAAGTATATGTCCCCAGTAGTTTACTACATACTGCAACGCCGTCCTAATTATATACAAAAAGACCATTAACCCAATAAATAGCCAAAATGTGCCAATTTCTCTACTGGGAATAATCTTCTGCAGTACCTGTCTGGTAAGAGTAGGGAAGAAGAGATCTATTCCCGAGATAATAAAGGCACATGCCAAATCAATGATAAAAAGCTTTAAATGAGGCCTGTAGTAGGGTATAAAATACATAAGTGCTTTCTTGCTCTTACTCAAAATAATTTCCCCTTTCAAAATACACCATTTTCCAAAATATATTATAAGCCATTTTCATAAAAAAGTCATTAACCAGAAAAAGAGCATGCTACATGGCTCTTTTTAAAACTCTGCCACTTTTTACTCCTAAATGTCTGCCCTCTTCCATAACTTTCCTGCCGTTAACAATTACCCAGTTAATGCCTTTTGGATATTGTCTTGGATTAAGATAGGTTGCCCTGTCTTCAATTTCTTCCATATCAAAAACAACAATATCGGCTATATATCCAATATCTAAAACCCCTATTTTATTTAAGTTTAGTCTTTGGGCGGGAAAGGAGGTAACCTTCCGCACCGCTTCCTCTAGTGTAATAAGTTTTTCATGCCTTACATATTTAGCAAACAGTCTTGGAAAGGTCCCATATAACCTAGGATGGGGAACCCCTCCAGCTGAAAATAAAGAATCAGATACAACAAGGGATTTGTCCCATACCAATATCTTTTTTACATCTTCCTCTGATGTATGAAAGAAAACAATGGATATTTTTCCCTTTTCCTCTAACAATAGATCAAAAACACAGTCTATTGGATGTCGACCTCGTTCCTGAGATATTTGATCAACATTTTTCCCTACAAGCTTTTGATTTTGTCTACTTGCCACAGATGAAATAACCACATTTCCCCAACCTGTTGAGTAGATCAGATTGTCCCATGAAGTAGCTTGGCTGCTTAGTTCATCATAAATGGCTTGCCTTGTCCTTGGGTTTTTTATATGATCCAGGCCAGATTCAACCCCTCCTTCTAAAACCCATGGGGGCAGCAGGGTCCATAAGCTTGTGGAGCCTGCATTATAGGGATATACATCGCAGGTCACATCCACTCCCCTTGCTCTTGCTGACTCTATCAGGTCCATGGCTTTATCAACTTTATGGTCCCAATTGTTTCTGCCAGCAGCTTTAAAATGACTTATATGAAGGGGTATCCCGTTTTCCTGGGCGATGTATATTACCTCTTCTATTGAAGAAATTAGGCTATTTCCCTCTCCGCGAATATGAGCCACAAGCAGACCGTTATATTGTGACAAAATGCTGCATATATCTACCAACTCCTGGATTGAATAATAATTTTCCGGTGCATACATAAGCCCCAGGGAAAGTCCCAGGGCACCAGCCTCCATAGCATCAGCCAGTAGAGCCTTTACATCATTTAATTCCTTTTTTGTTAGGGGACTGCTATCAAAACCTTTTATCGCAATTCGAAGAGCCCCATTTCCAACGTAGGTTCCAATATTATGGGAGTATGTCCCTTGAGAGAGGACATCCATATATTCTTTAAACGAATTCCAGGACCATGGCCTATTTAGCTCACCCATCACAGGCTGACTGTAGCTTTTTAAGAGTTCTGCGGTAGAGTTGTTCAGCGGTGCAGGCGAGAAACCACAGTTGCCAAATATTTCAGTAGTGACTCCCTGCTGTAATTTTATCTCTCCCAAGGGATCCTGTAGGATTTTTAAATCAGAATGGCTGTGCACATCTATAAATCCCGGAGTAACTATTTTGCCCGATGCATCAAGTACCTCTTTTGCCTGTACTTCTATTTTACCAATGGACACAATTAGTCCGTCCTTAATTCCTACATCGCCATAATACCACGGATTCCCTGTACCATTTACTATTTTTCCATCCTTTATAACAATGTCTAACATTGAATCTACGCTCCAGATATCTTTTATTCTACTCCATTCCTGTAATCTACTCTATTTCTATAAGTAGTTCGATTTCAACAGGAACATCTCCTGGAAGTACATTAACACCAATAGCTGACCTTGCAGGACACTTGTCCTCCCCAAATACATCAACTATAAGTTGTGATGCTGCATTTGCTACCTGAGGCTGGCTATAAAAATCATTGTCGCTGGCAACAAAAGCTAGCATTTTTACAAAATCTTTAACACGATTTAAATCTCCCAAATCTCTGTCTAAAACTGCCAAAATATTTAGCATACATCTCCTAGCCGCCTCTTGTGCTTCTTCTAAAGAAACATCTTTGCCCACCTTACCCTTTATAGATGGCAAACCTTCTATATTGGGAACACATCCCGATATATAGGCAAGATTTGACCCAAATAACTTTACCGGTTCATAGACACCGCCCTTGGCCGGAGGAGGTGGCAGCTCAATATTTAGTTTCTTTAAATTATCATATACATTTGTTTTTGACATATATAATCCTCCTTATAATTTATTGGTTTTTTCCTCTTGCATCGATTTTTATCATTTTTTCTAATTGGCCCTTTCGAACACCATATGCCTCATCTACCAGGTTGGGCACAACACAGGCATGGTTAGGAATGATGGCAATCTTATCTCCTACCTCAAGGTCCAGCTGTGTTTCACATTCCATAAATCCATGCTCCTCATTTAGGTGGGTAATATAGATATCTGGCCTTCCTACCACATAGCCATATCCTTTTCTGTGAGGACATGTATCTGATGTAAGGGTCTTGCTTCCAGCATCTATTATTGCATGATGGTTGTCTACCACGCTTACCACGGTAGATATAACCCTTAGTGCACATTCATCTTCTGTAGCAAAGCCAGTTACTAACTGACCGCAATCATTGAATACATAATTCCCTGCCCTTACCTCTGTAACTCCTTCTAACAGATGAGGCATTTTCGATGAATAAGAACTTCCGGCACTTAAAATAGACATATTAAAGCCATGTTTCTCTAACAGTTTTGCTGTATTAATAACTTCATCCCGCTCCAGTCTTGCCCTGCTTTCAAATCCCTCTTTAGTATCTTCATTATATATAATACCACTATAGTACATTAAACCAATAATATCTATGCCTTTTAAATCCCTTATTTTCTGAGCAAATCTTAAAGTTGGTTCCATAGGCTTATGTCCGCCCCTGTTCATTCCTCCGTCAACCTCTATGAGTACAGAAATTTTTATACCCTTTGATTGGCCTAGTTGCGAAAGGGCTTGGGCACCCTTTTCGCTGTTTACTATAGTTATTATATTAGCTCTATCTATTAATCTGCCCAATCTTTCTAGCTTATCCTGCCCTATTAGGGGGTAGGCGATGAGGATATCTGATATACCTCCATCTATCATCACTTCTACCTCTCCCAGTTTTGCGCATGTAATTCCCTTTGCTCCTAATTCCAGTTGTCTTTTTGCAATATAAACACTCTTATGGGTCTTTATATGGGGTCTGTGGTTAATACCATGTTTTTTATTACTCTCAACCATGTTTATAATGTTTCTATCTACTTGATCCAGGTCTATCACTACAGCGGGTGTTGGAAATGATTTATACATTTTTACTCCCCTTTCTTTTTATAGGAAGGCAAACTACTGTATGAGCATATATTATATTAAACATATATATTATAATACCAATACATATCTTAAGTCCAATATTTTACTAAATTGCTAAGTGAGCCACAGACTCAGTCCTCATATCCTTGGTGTGCAGCGTATGTAACTGCTTTTATTGTTAATTTTAGAACAGGAAGAACTGATATCAGAGCAAGAGATGTAGTTAAATTTGCTCATCCGAATTCTAACAATATCTATCAAGAAACAGTTTCAAGATCGCAGTGTATTGCTTTTGCGAAGAAATATGGCCTAAATCCTTATCAACCATCGTCAAATATTAGCTATAGCACAGCAAAGCGTCAGATTGCTGCCGGGAAACCCATATACATGAGTTGTGATAAAATAAGCGGTGACAAGAAAAAGGAAAGTGACGACAAGCAAGCAAGCCATGCTTTGGCGTTAAGAGGCTATAATGAACAGACGGGTGTTTTTTCTGTATGGAACCCTTGGTATAATTATTATGAGACAATGCCTATTGATACTCGAATATACACCGCAACAAATGGTTCTCGCTGGGAATGGAAACGAAGCATAATCGATTGGTAATGAGGGGGAGGTAATTTTGATATGAAGAAGATATTTCTGGTTGCATTTTTGGCTTGCACTGTTTTTCTGTCGGTAGGATGCAGCAGCGATGAAGCTGAGCGATATGTTGTGCCGCCCATGATAAAGTTTAACGGTAGGGTATATCAAGATGTAGGAGGGCCATTAACAGAACTTCCATCTGACGATTACGTAAAAGAGAAGATATTATACAAGGTTCCGCACACAAAAATACCAGATAAAGATTTAACCACAAACTTTGGAAAGGTTGGCGATGAGTTTTATTATTCACCCCATGATCCAAGTGCAATTTATTTTGTAGTAAAGGATGAGGAAGGCAACTTTAAACATTACTGCAAGTTTCAGTTGCAGTCGGAGATTCAATATGAACTGGGTTTAGATGCTGATGATTAATAAAGAAAGTCAATAAAATTGTTTCGTCTTATATGATGTTTAAGGCGGCTTATAAGCCGCTTTTTTATGTGTGCCCGGCATGGGCGATAACTTTATGCCCAAACAGATGTAGATGCCATTTCAGGCTTGTAAAAAATAGAGATGATTGTCCCACAAAAAGCTAGAAAATATAAACAAATATAGCAAAATATGATATAATAATGGTATCAAATCCTAGGGAAAGGGATGAGGCCATAATGTT
>FZPS01000216.1_pt290 | contig 12737 bp, 11 predicted proteins | sample 1817821 | NCBI WGS metagenome assembly FZPS01 (sample SAMEA104158645, study PRJEB21678) | metagenome | place: Germany | collected 2015-04-21 | reverse complement strand
CTCTAGGTCTTCGGGGTTATTAAACTGGATTGGATTAACGAAAACGCTACATATCAATATATCATTCTCTTCTTTTGCTCTCTTCATAAGTGAGGTATGACCGTCGTGAAGGGCGCCCATTGTGGGTACGAAGCCTATGGTCTTATTCTCCGACCTAAGCTTTCTAGCAATATCTTCTATTGATTTTATATCTATTATTCTTTCCATTCTAATTGTTTTCTTCTTCATCGTCTTCTACTTCTTCGTAGTCAGTAAACTCTTCCTCTTCCCTTCTATAGCCTGTTCTTGCGTCGAATTGGTCTTCAAGCTGTCTTCTAATTCTCTTTACTCTCTCTGGCATTTCGAGCAAAAAGGCAATTATGGTAATTACAATACTAAATAAGAACGCCTTACCAAATCCATCTACAATAAACCTATCACCCAATATAGCGCTGGTAAACATTACTATAAAAGCGTTGATGATTAGGTTGAATAGACCTAGGCTAAGCACCATTAGCGGCAATGAGAAAAGAACCAGCATTGGCTTGATAAAAGCATTAAGCACACTAATTACTATTGCTGCGAATATGGCCGAAATGGGACTTGAAATCTCAGCAAGATTAAATATATAGGTTGTAATTATGATTGAAAGGGACATGATAAGCACCTTGGACCAATACCTACCACTAAAGAACGAAGGCTTTTCTCCTCCAAATTCAAGTTTTATTCTCGTCATCTCTATGTTTTTGAAACAGTTTGCAAAGATAGGGTTTTTAGGGCTTATAACCTAGAAATAAGAAATAAATAAATCCAAGCCTATATATTATATGTATAAGGCTGAAAACAGATCAATAAAAGTAGTGTATATAGTAATATGAAGAGGAATATAAATATAGGATATAGAAGTCGAGGTATTGGGACATGGCTTATGACTAAGCGGGGCTAATTTTTCTAAGATTAAATAAGGCTTGGCTATTACATGAATATCAAAGAGATAAGGCTGGGGCAAAGAAGATAGAAACAAAAAAAGCATCGAAAACAATTGTATAATGTATTTATTTTGTATCTTTGCTCACTTGTAAGAAGTATTTAATGTAAAAATCAAACATAGAATTGTATGAAAAACAAAAAGTTACTATTTGGATTAGTAGTTTTCTTTCTTGTTAGTATTGCAGGAGGAGCTGCAAAAGCACAAGACTGGATTTCCCTAGGGCCCGACAATGTTAGTGGGCGTTCAAGAGCAATTGTATTCGATCGCTTTAACGATAAAGTAATCTACGCAGGAGGAGTTGCAGGAGGTCTTTACGTTAGTGTTAATGACGGAAAGAACTGGCAAGAACTAGACCTTGGTTTGGACGCAAACCTTGCTGTTACTGCAATAGCTCAAGATAATAACGGAGTTATTTACGTTGGTACAGGTGAGGCTGCTTATTATAACAAAGGCTTCGGACTCAACAACGGTAAGATTGGAATGCTTGGCGGCGGAGTTTATAAGTCAAATACTCCATCCAATAAGGAGTGGGCAAACTCATTAGGTAGTGATAATAGCAAATACGACTGGATAAGTAATAATATAGAGTTTACCAACCTTTCGTTTACCAAACCTGAGCCATTTAATAATGGTGATGGGAAAGCCTTTATTAATAGCATTGCTGTAAACAGACAAAACAATAAGGTTTATGTTGGTACTCACGGAGCAGGACTATTTCTAATTAATGAAGACGCAAGCAATTGGGAGAATGTTTCGAATATCCCTGCTGCCTCAATAGTAGAAGAGGTAAAGATTTCTTCTAATGGTAATATTGCAGTCTGCTATAATGATGGTGAATTAAAGGTATCTCTTTCTCAGGACGACTTCCAAAGCCTTAATCAAGTCTTTGGTAATATGGATATACTCAACTTCGACGCAGATCTTATAGAGAGCCTTAGATATAGAGTAGCTTTTGGAATAAAGAATCCAGACAAGCTATATGTTTATGCGGCCTACTATACTCCACATCCAACAGATGATGGATATATTACGTACAAAGACGTTCTATATAGAACAGAGGATATTAATGATATAGAGTGGAAACAAACCACTCCAGCATCGTATTCCAATGCTAATGGAGATTATGAGTCAATGTCATTAGTAGTTGATGATAGAAACGAAATGGAAGCTGTTTACTTAGGCGGTTCTATTCTGTTTAGAGGTTATGATGCTAATAACTCTGATATATATTATTGGGAAAGCATTAGCCGTTCATACAACTCACTTAACGATATTGACGGTGTAAGAACCTCTCCTAGCTTCGTTAGCCAAGGTGTTAATGAGATTATTATAAAAGAGAATCCACAGAATGCTTATGACTCCACATTTATTGCAGTAGCAACCAATGGAGGAATACATACCTATTCTTCAGACTCTATGACCTTCACCACTCGCTGGAGACTATCTACCAAGAATATGATTACATCGCAGTTTTATAGTGTAGCTGTTGCTCCAGATGCTTCGGTAGTAGGCGGAACAGAGGCCAACGGTATTGTATATATACATAACCCTAACGAATTAGGTACAATAAAGAATGGAGACGTAATTTGGACAATTAACTCTCCAGGTTATAACCCATCTACCGTTTCTGAGTTCTCAACCTCAGGAGGTGGAGTTGCTGCTTCACAATTCGAAAGAAAATTCCCTACACCTAGGAAGTCATTCATTCTTTCAAGACCTTATTTAGGTATGGCAAGAACCTACGGTGATAACGGTCAATATGCATCTGTAAACGACCAAACCTGGGACTATGGACAGACCCTATTCTATTCTGGTATTAATGATAACCCTACTTGGACACAGTTCGAAGCAGACGTTACTCCAATGCTATTATGGGAATCTGTAGACGCAAGAGACGCAATTGACTCAGTTGAGGTAAGCATCGATGACTTTACAACAGTAAACGGAATCTACGACCCAGAGTGGAGAGAAGGTTCGTGGATTGAAGCAGGAGACTCCATACTTTGCATGAGCTATAATATGGACTATCCATTCTGGCACACCTTCGACACTAGATTCCAATATGTAGAAGACACAGTAATCAAGGTACAAAACCCAGTACAATCTAGACTATTCTTTGCCAACTCACAGGCAGTCTACGTTAGCCATAATATCAATGACTATGTAGCATCACCACTTGAGAGCGCAGTAAGCAAGATTAGCTTCCTAAGAATAATGAATATAGGGTCCACACCAGCACCAGGTGGTTCAGTATATATTCCAAATGAGAAAGTAAGTAATTTTGGAATAACCAAGGACGGTAATACCCTATTCTTCGCAACAGAAGTTACGGGACAAAACACTTCTAGACTATATAGATACGACCTAACGGGAGTAAACTTCCAAGCAGCATCACCAGACAAGGGTAGTCTTAACCTAACTGGAGAATTTGTTGAGTTCCCTAGAGTAATCACATCGATAGACGTAGACAAAAACGACGGAAACAACGTAATGCTAACCTTCGGGTCTTATATTAGCGCATTCTCTAATATAGTAGTATCCACCAACGCTCTAGTATCAGACTTTAGCACAGCCACCTTTAGCGAGGTAGTAAACAGAGATATTGAAGAAGAGATTGAGGTATCACAATTCATCCCTAGCAATAAGCCAGTATTTGCATCATTAATCGAAAGCGTAAGCAATACAAGTACCAAGGCCTATATCGGTGCAGAAGACGGCATCTACTACACCCCTAACTTTAAGGGAAGCCCTAGCAGCACAGAGCCAGGAAAGATAGAGATTTCATGGAAAAAGATAGAGAATATTCCTAATATACCAGTATTCGATCTAGTGCAGCAAACAATGCGTCTACCATCCTACGAGTTTTATAATAGAGTAGGTCAGAACGTAAGCAAGTACACATTCCTAAGAACAGAATACCCAGGAGCAATTTATGCAGCAACCTACGGCAAGGGAATCTATGCTTATTTAGGAGACGCAATTGAGCCAAACGAAAACATGGTAGGAATTGAGAGTATAGCAATAGAGAGCAGCAATGGCGTAGACCTTAAGCTATTCCCTAACCCAGCAACTACTCATACCACCGTTCAGTACAATCTCTCAAGCACATCCAATGTTAGCTTAGAGCTATACGACATCAACGGTAGAAGAATTAGCACATTGAACCAAGGCAGTAGACCTGCAGGACTTCATAGTGTTGAGATGGATTGCAGCAATCTAAACAAGGGTGTCTATATGGTAAGAATCATTTCCAATAGCGCAACCCAAACCAGCAAGCTAGTAATTCAATAAGAAATAAACAACTCATACTTAAAAAGGTCGCTCATAACTGAGCGACCTTTTTTATTTAGGGGTCAGGTATCTGGTATCTGTGTTTGGTGTTTGGTGTTTGGTGTTTGGTGTTTGGAATAACCTTCTTCTTTGTCTGAATCAGGATTATAGAAGATTAATAAGATTTACAGGATGCAAGCCCTTAGAGGTGTTTATTCGTTTATTCGTTTAGTTGTTTATTCGTTGATTTGTTTTTGAACTATAACTCAAATGATTTGAAATGATTCAAATGAAGCTAACGCAAACAATTCCTAACTCCTAACTCCTAACTTTGCCTCTTCAAACCATAACGAATGATTCCCTTCAGATAGCTTGTTTAGCTTTTTCAATATTACTCATAATAAATCCTCCAAATCATCTTATTCTCACCTCCAAAATTACATAAAACTTTCTACTTATACGTGATTCAAAGGAGAATGTTTTAATTTAAAATCAAAAACATAGATGTAAAGCATTGATTTAGTGCTGCAATACAAAGAAAGAGCTTATTGAAATGCGAAGACAGTTGAGTAAGATACCATCTTAGTCTGAGTAAGATGCCATCTAAGTCTGAGTAAGATGCCATCTAAGTCGAGTAAGATGCCATCTTAGTAAGAGTAAGATGCCATCTTACTCGAGCAAGATGCCATCTTACTAAAATGAACTGCGAAGAGAGTAAACCAATACAAGGAATAAGCGGGCTAAAACAAAGAAAATGACAACTGAAATTAGGGATATAGTAATTAATGATTGGAAAATGACAACCAAGAATAGGGATATGAGAACTGAAACTAGGAATAGGATGGTTTGGATATGAAAAAAGGCCGCTCATAATTGAGCGACCTTAAATGAAAAAACTTATTTAGAAGCCTTAGTTAGTCCATAAATGGATATCTATAATCCTCTGGGGTTACTAAGGTCTCTTTGACGTTGCGTGGGCTAATCCAGCGATAGAGGTTAAGCTCCGAACCTGCCTTGTCGTTGGTTCCTGACTTTCTGCCTCCACCAAATGGCTGATTACCTACTACTGCTCCTGTTGGTTTGTCGTTGATATAGAAATTACCTGCTGAGAAGCGTAATCTATCCATTGCTTTTTGGATTGCATATCTGTCTTCCGCCATTACTGAACCTGTTAGGGCATAAGGCGAAGTGGTGTCGCAATACTCCAATACTCTATCAAAGTCTCCATCCTCGTAGAGATAGATAGTAATCACCGGGCCAAATAACTCTATTTCCATTGTTTCGTACTTAGGGTCTTTGGCTACGATTATGGTTGGGTCGATGAAATATCCTTTTGACTTATCGAAATTACCTCCCAATACTATCTCTGCATCCTCTGAGTCTTTGGCTCTTTGGATATAGCTTGTAATGGTATCGAATGCTTTCTCGTCAATTACTGCATTGAAGAAATTGCCTAGCTCACTAGTACAACCCTTCTTCATATCTGCATCCATCTCCTTGATATAACCAAGAGTCTCGTCCCAGATTGACTTTGGTACATAGGCTCTAGATGCTGCTGAACATTTCTGTCCTTGATATTCAAAAGCTCCTCTTGTGATGGCTACTGCTAACTGCTTAGGATTAACTGATTTATGCGCTACAATAAAGTCTTTACCACCTGTTTCTCCAACAATCTTTGGATAGTTCTTGTATTGGTCGATATTATCTCCAATCTGCTTCCAGAAATTATTGAAAGTTGGGGTTGAACCTGTGAAATGTATTCCTGCTAGGTCTGGTGAAGCGAAACATATATCAGAAATAACTGCTCCTGAGCCTGGAAGGAAGTTGATTACTCCGTCTGGTAGGCCAGCTTCTTTGTATATCTGCATTAGGTAGTAGTTGGAAAGTACTGCAGTGGATGCAGGCTTCCATACCGATACGTTACCCATTACTACTGGTGCTGCACTAAGGTTACAAGCAATTGCAGTAAAGTTAAATGGTGAAATGGCGTAGACGAATCCTTCCAAAGGACGGTACTCTAAGCGGTTGATGGCGGTATTATCGCTAATTGGCTGCTGGGTATAGATTTGTGATGCGTAATATGCATTGAATCTAAGGAAGTCAATTGCCTCACATGCTGAGTCTATCTCTGCTTGGAAAGGGCTCTTACCCTGTCCTAACATGGTGGCTGCATTGATGAGGTAGCGGTATTTCTTGGATAGTAGTTCTGCTGCCTTCATCATTATGGATGCTCTCTCAATCCAATGTAGCTCAGCCCATTCTTTCTGTGCTTTTAGGGCCTCTTCAATTGCTAAACGAACTGACTCTGCGTTGGCTTTATGGTATCTGGCTAGAACATGTCCATGGTCGGTAGGCATTCTAATCTCACCCATATCACCAGTCTTTATTTCTTTTCCGCCTATTATAAGAGGTATCTCTACTACAGTATTATACTGACGCTCTACTTCTTTTTCTAGTGCTTCTCTTTCCTTGCTCCCTGGAGCATAGTCATAAATAGGCTCGTTCTTCGGCCTCTCAAATAAAAAACCTGTGTTGTTCATAGTAATATGTTTAAATTAATAATCAATTATTTATCTGCTTTATCTTGCAAAAATAATCGGAATTATTGAGCTATCCAAGAAATAAACCCTATTTTTGTAATTAAATAGGATTTGCCATGGATAAGAAACATAAATTGGTTGAGGAAGAAAACAAGATTAAAGAGCTGTCGATTGTTGGTATAAAGACTAGTGGGAGGAATATTGCCTTGATTCAGGCCATTAATTCCACCCTAAGAATAGGGCTAAAGCTTACTAAGGATTTTGAGGTTTGGGATAGTGAGAAGGAGAGAAATAAGCATTTTAAAATCTACTACTATAATCTTGCTGACCTAAACTCACATGTGATTGCAATTGAGACTACCAATAGGAAGGGCTCACATATACTTGGGCTAAAGACTAATTATGACTTCTTTTTGGTTATTGCAGGAAGGGATAATAAGAGCATTGCTAATGAGTATTGCGATAGGCTCTCCAACCATAGCATGCTAAGGGAGCTTGAGCTATTAGACCCTAATGATATCAAGGCCATTCCCAATGATTCTGTAAACTATAACCTCTTCGAAGACATCAACCTACCTAGTCTTTCAATTGAGAATTTTCGCAAAGACCTTTATTTTTATCTTAATAATCACCTTAGCGAACAGAGGGTGTTTATTGCGTATAAGGTTTTGATTAATAAGGATATGTTCAAGGTAATAGAGAGGTTAAATACCGAGCTTTCGCCCTATATTATCAGAAAGCTAGAGCCTGAGAACATGCATATTACCCTAGCCTTTTTGGGGAATATATCCAATAGGCATATCCAAAGACTTAACCGACCTATTAAGAAAGCCTTAGGCAGTATTGATTCTATTGATATAGAGATTGATAAGCTGGGTTATTTTGAAAAGAATAATCAATATATAGTTTGGTTTGGGATTAAGGAGAACTCCTTGCTTGGGAGCCTGATTAATGAGCTATATAAGGAGCTTAGAAAGACCAATCTATTCTATTGCGACTCCGAAGCCTTTATTGGCCATATTAGTATTATGTATGTAAGAAAAGGAAACTACGATATTGAAAAGGTTATTAGGGATGCCTTTGATATTCACACTCAAAAGCTTAGGATTGAGAATCTAACGATATTCGATAGTGTATATATCGATAATTATAGGAAGTATAATATTATTAAGATATTCTAAGGGCTTTATTGAATCAGCGCTAATCTATCTTAGAAGCCTCTTAAGCCCTCTAAATGAGATATCATAACCAATTATTTCCAAGGTCTTTGCACGAATTAGGAATAGGGTTGGGACGGTATAGAGATAGGCTGTAATTATCTCCTCATCGTCCTCAATCCAACCATTAATCCAATTGTCGGGGATTATATTATAGAAGAACTGCCAATAGGTCTTATCCACATCGGGAAGGATTGCAAGGATGGTAAGCCTATCCTCTTCAATCCATTTCCTAATCTTCTTATCTTTTATCATCCTTGCTTTTATCTCATCGCAGTCTGGGCATTCGGGGCTATGGAAATAGATTAGGATATATTCTTGCCCAAGCTCTGAGAGTGAATGCGTGGAGTCGTCGAGTGTGGTATACTCAAAGTCCATAAAGACCTCCTCCTGTGCATATATCTGAGAGCTTAAGCAGAATAATAGTATAAGTATTTGGATAAACCTTTTCATAGGCTAGAGTTCAAAGACTTCTTTTTTCTTTGGTATTCTAATATTCTTATAGCCGTTGAGCCTAAGTGTTCTCTTAAAGTTGCGCTGAACTTCCTCCTCACCGTGTACTAGGAATATGCCCTTGATTTGAGTTTGGTTCTGAGACTTCAGGAACCTAAGCATTTCCTTATAGTCCGCATGTGCAGAATAGGAGTCAATGGTCCTAATATCGGCCTTAACCTTATACTTATTACCAAATATTGAAACCTCTTTGGCTCCATTGAGGATTCGATAACCAAGGGTGGAAGGAGCGCAATAACCTACTCCTAATATGGTTGTTCTCCAGTTCTCTATATTGTTTGCAAGGTGGTGCTTGACCCGCCCTGCCTCCATCATACCAGAAGAAGATATGATAATCATCGGCCTAAAGTCGTCATTAATTGCCTTGGACCTTTCTTTTGAACGAACAAAGTATAGCCTATCAAATCCGAATGGGTCATTATTGTCCTCCTTCATATAGGCCTTTATCTCGTCGTTGAAAGACTCCGTATGTAGCCTCATTATATTGGTGGCGTTGATGCTTAGAGGGCTGTCCACATAGACGTTTACATCGGGGAGAAGTCCCTTGGTTGTTAGCTTATCGAGGGCGAATATAATCTCTTGCGCCCTACCTATTGCAAAAGACGGGATAATTAGCTTACCCTTCTTCTTTACACAGGTATGAATCACAGCGTCAAGAAGCTGCTCTTCCGATTGGTCGATTGGGTCGTGAAGCCTATCTCCATAGGTGGACTCCATAATGATGTAGTCGGCCTGTGGGAATGGTTGTGGCTCTTTGAGGATTCGTTTCGAATACCTTCCAATATCTCCCGTATAGGCTAGTCGGGTCGTCTTCCTACCTTCTTTGATGGTAAGGTTGACGGTGGCGCTTCCTAGTATATGACCATTATCCGTAAACCTAACGCTTATATCGGGGTCTATAAAGAAATCCCTCTCATAAGGAATGCTTACAAAATACTTCATCGACTCTTGAGCGTCCTCTACGGTATAGATTGGTTTGACTGGGTCGAGGCCCTGTCTGGCTCGTTTCTTATTAAAGGTATAGGTATCCGACTCTTGTATATAACCGCTGTCGGCAAGCATTATCGAACAGAGGTCCCTAGTGGCTGGGGTGCAGTAAATCATACCCTTGAAGCCGAGCTTTACTATATAGGGAATAAGACCAGAGTGGTCAATATGTGGATGGGTCAAAAAGAGATAGTCAAGGTCTTTTGGGTCGAAGCCAAGGTCTCTATTCATTGCATCTGTTGCAAGGCCCTTACCTTGAAACATTCCACAGTCCAAGAGTATTTTCTTTCCTTTGTCGGTAGTAACCAAATGCTTACTTCCCGTAACCTCTCGTGCTGCGCCTAAAAATTGAACTTGCATATAGCTGTGTTTTTATGTGATAATCGTCAAAGTTAGTCCTATTTTTTGTACTAAACATATAAATAACGTAATTTTGCACCTGTAAATTATATATGACGGGGTTTTTAAAATGAAAAGAATAGGTTCTATACTATGCTTAATTATTATTCTGTTTTTCTTGGGCTGCCAAAAGGAAGAGAGCAAAGAAAGCATATACCTAAAGGAATCGAATATTCCAGAGGGTATTAAGCTTGGTGAGATGCTATTGCAAGATGAGGAGAATAATATTGAGAATAGGATTTACTTCCCTATATTTAGAGGGATTGACCGAAGGGTTGAGCTTGAGCCAATTAATAAGTATATCAATAGTGAGATAGAGAAGTATAAGGCTATGATTGCGGGAGAGCATAGGTGGGGCTATCTAAGGATTAAGCCTAGCTATATATCTTTTTATAATGATATTTATTCTTGCTGCTTCAAAAAGACATTTACTATTGGGAAGGACAGCCTAGTTGAGTATAAGACAATCAATTACTCTCATAGATATAATATGGTATTGGGCATTCAGCAGGTGTTTGCTCTTGGGGGTTTTAATATTAGGTCCTTCTTTGAGACCATTGACGATGAGCTTAGAGACCTAAGGTATAATGATATTTGGAAGGTGGACTTTTGTTTTTATAATGACTCGATTATATTCGCTATACAAGACCAAGACCCTAGACCTAAGCATTTGCAGACCAGATACATAAAGTCTATTGATGCTATGGAGTCGTTTTTTAGAAGAGATATTCTTAATACCTTAAGAAATGAATAAGAGGAAATACCTTATTGGTTTTATTATTATTGCTGTTGTATCGCTGGCGGCTCTTTGGCTCAACTACGATAGGATTACTAATTATATAAGGATTAGGCTGGCATGTGCTGATGCTGAAATCAACTATTATAAGTATCCAATCCTAGGCATAGATGTCTCAGCCCACCAAAAGGATATTGATTGGAACAAGGTCTACGATGCCAATGTAAAGTTTGCTTTTATAAAGGCTACTGAGGGGGAGAACTTTAAGGATAAGAAATATACAAAGAACATAAGGGAAGCCAAGAAGAATCATATATTTGTTAGCGCCTATCATTTCTATAGGTTTTCGAAGTCTGGCAAGTCACAGGCTATTAACTTTATTAATTCGGTAGACAAGGACCTTATTGACTTTCCACCCGTTGTGGATATTGAAGACTATGGCTATTTCTTTTCTACATTTACTCATTCAAGGATTGTGTCCGAGATATTTATCTGTTTAAGAGAGCTGGAAAAGCATTATAAGATAAGGCCAATAATCTATACCAATCCCCATACCTATAAGAAGTATATAGAGGGGAACTTCGAAGAATATAGTATATGGATATCAAGGCTTTGTAGAGAGCCAGACGATGATGATTGGATATTTTGGCAATACTCTCATACGGGAGCCTTGCAAGGCATTGAAGGAGATGTGGACCTAAACACGTTCAACGGAGACTACTCCGACTTTGATAGGTATATTAACGAAATCAGAAAACAAAAACAAAACTAATGAAGGTATTAATAATTGACGAAACCCACCCAATACTAATTGAGAACCTAGAGAATAAAGGCTATAAGGTCTACCAGGATGCTGATATGAGTAGGGAAAAGCTTTTGGATAGTATACATACATATAATGCGCTGATTATTAGGAGTAAGATTGAGATTGATAGGGAGATTATTGATAGGGGCGAGAACCTTATTTGTATTGCTAGGGTTGGAGCTGGCTTGGACGCAATTGATATTGAGTATGCAGAAGAGAAAGGTATAGCCGTGCTTAATTCTCCCGAAGGAAACAGGGATGCTGTAGCAGAACATGCTATGGGAATGTTGCTTTCATTATTTAATAATTTGATAAGAGCAGATGCTGAGGTTAGGGATGGGCTTTGGAAAAGGGAAGAAAACAGAGGCTATGAGCTAATGGGCAAAACCGTTGGGATAATTGGTTATGGCAATATTGGAAAGGCATTTGCACAAAGGCTTTCGGGCTTTGGAGTAGAGGTGATTGCCTACGATAAGTATAAAGAAGGCTACGGTGATAAGTATGGAAAAGAGGTAGGCTTAGAAGAGATATTCCAAGAATCCGATATAGTCTCACTCCATATTCCTCTAAGCAAGGAGAATAAGTATATGGTTGACTATGAGTTCTTATCTAGGTTCCAAAAGCCTATATATCTAATCAATACTGCAAGGGGTAGGGTTGTAAGGACCAAGGACCTAATAAGGAGTATTGAGGAAGGGAAGGTATTGGGTGCTTGCTTGGATGTAATAGAGTATGAAGCCTTTAGTTCAGAGCTAATCAGGGACGAGAGCATTAATAAAGAGCTTACCAAGCTATTCTCCATGAAAAACATTATCCTAAGCCCCCATATTGCAGGCTGGACCTTCGAATCACATTATAAACTTGCAAACTTCCTATCCCAAAAGATAATCAAAGCCCTCGAGTCAGCGTAATTTAACAACATCTTCGCCTATTAAAGCATAGTTTTGGTAGAATTGCAAGATAAATCAATAGGGACTAATATGCAGATAGATAGATGCAAATCTGTTCTCTTAAAAGCTGTCCATATAAAAAAGTTGCTATTAAAAATAAGAAACTTAACTTAGTTCTATTAATTGTCTTGAGCGTTTTTATAATTCTTCCAACCGTGTTCTCAATTGCATTTTTTCAATAATATGTTTTTTGATCATCTCTATATTTACCCGTAAGTATTTATATAGCTGAGACCAAATACCTTCAAGATACTGTCCCTAAAAAGTGTGTAAGTTCCAAAAGTTTTTAATTTTGCAGTCTGTAAAGTTGCAGTTAAATAAATAAATTAAAAACATGTATAGTATGGAAC
>FZPS01000018.1_pt688 | contig 12741 bp, 5 predicted proteins | sample 1817821 | NCBI WGS metagenome assembly FZPS01 (sample SAMEA104158645, study PRJEB21678) | metagenome | place: Germany | collected 2015-04-21 | reverse complement strand
ATTAATACCAGGGTCCTCAAAGTTCCTAAACTGGATAAGGACTATCAAATCCTTATTCAGGCTTATCAATCGACCAATGAAGAGGTAAAATCCAGGAGGGATATCGTACCTGCTGCTGAGTGGCTGTTGGATAATTATTACATTATAGAAGAACAATACAAGGAAATTCAATATAACACAGATAAAGACTTCTATAAGGATCTGCCTGTCCTTACCAGAGGTAAATACAGCGGATATCCCAGAATATATGGAATAGCCGCCGGCATGACAGAGTATCTCGACGGCAGGATAGAAGAAGAAACTATAGTTTTATTTATAGAAAGTTTTCAGGAACATTTTTCTCTTACCAGTAAAGAGTTATGGGCACTGCCCACCATGCTGCGCATATGTCTGTTGGAGAGAATAAAAAATATTGCAGTGTACATTTCCGAGTCCATGATTCTAAGAAGACAGGCAGATCAATGGGCAGCCAGGCTGATGGAAAGCCTGGCAGAGTCCCAGGCTGACAGCTCAGGCAGGGATGAATTCCGAAAAGCCATAATGGAACACGATGCCCAAATGGGGATAATGAAGCCTGCCTATGCGGAAAGGCTGCTGTCCCGTTTAAAAGAAGAGGGAGCAGATTCTGCTCCGATCATCAGATGGATAGACGGAAAGCTTGCCGTATTTCATACCGATGCCGAAAGCATAGTCCATCAGGAGCATCAGGATCAGGCTGATAAACAAGCATCCATGAAAAATGCCATAACCAGTCTTCGCATAATAAACGGTCTGAAATGGGAGGAAGTATTTGAGAAACTGAGCATGCTGGAACGCATTCTCAGCCAGGATCCGGCGGCTGTCTATCCACTTATGGACTTTGCATCCAGAGATCACTATCGTCATAAAGTGGAAAAGCTGGCTGCGAAATATGATGTGGACGAACTTGATGTAGCTGTAAAAGCTGTGGAATGCTGCAGGGAAAATAAAGACCAGACCATGGAAAAATTCAACCATGTTGGATACTACATTGTTGACCAGGGAAGAGAACAGCTGGAAAAAAAGCTGGGAAAAAGAAAAAAAACTATATATGGAGCATCCTGGAATGCAGTATGGTATTTTGGCTCCATAGGATTTTTGACTATAGGCGGATGCTTAGCTTTTTTAACCGGCATATGGCTTACCTCCGGAAAACCGGGAATATGGAGTATGTTTTTGGCAGCGGTTATTTCTTTTCTGCCCATTTGGAGTATCTCTATCGGATTGGTTCATTGGCTTGTTACCCGGATATGCAAACCTCAATATATCCCAAAACTGGAATTGAAGGACGGTATACCTGAGGAATATCGGAGCATGGTTGTCATACCTACTCTCCTTACTGACGAAAAAAGAGTTATGGAACTGGTGGAGCAAATGGAAGTCTTCTACCTGGCCAATCAGGAGGAAAACCTTCATTTCGCCCTGATTGGCGATTACAAGGATGGACCCAATGAACATGAGGAGAAGGATGAGAGCATAATTAATGCCGGAAGACGGCTTATTGGGGAGTTAAATAACAAGTATGACAGACAGGACATCTTTTACTTTTTCCATCGCCACCGGCAGTGGAACAGGAGTCAGAGTTCCTGGATGGGCTGGGAAAGAAAAAGAGGTGCTCTGACAGAATTCAACGCATTGCTGACCGGGAGCAAAAATACAAGCTTTTCCGTACAGGTAGGCGACTTGTCGATACTGGACAAAATCAAATATGTAATTACACTGGATGCGGATACTCAGCTGCCGAGAGATAATGCGAAAAAGTTAATTGGTGCTATGGCACATCCTTTGAATAAGCCGGTTTTGAATGATGAAGGAACCAGGGTGATTGATGGATACGGACTTATGCAGCCTCGAATCGGTATATCGGTAGACAGCGCCAGCCGTTCCTTTTTCTCACTTACCTTTTCCGGCCAAACTGGGGTGGATCCCTATACTACCGCTGTCTCAGATGTCTACCAGGATTTGTTCCAGGAAGGTATTTTTACCGGGAAAGGTATCTATAATCCTGAGATATTCAACAAGGTATGCAGTGATGCCATACCGGAAAACAGTGTATTGAGTCATGACCTGCTGGAAGGATCCTTTGTCAGGGCAGGTCTGGTGAGCGATATTGAACTGATAGATGGATATCCTGCCCATTATATTGGTTTTTCTCTTCGTCTGCACAGATGGGTGCGGGGAGACTGGCAGCTGCTGCCCTGGCTGCTGCCAAAGGTACGTAATCGGAAAGGTGAAAAGACTGCCAATCCCATAAATATGCTTTCCAGATGGAAAGTATTGGACAATATGCGGCGCAGCCTGCTGCCGATAGCTTTGTATCTGATGATTATACTGAGTTTTATTGTACTGCCGGGATCTGTGGGACTTTGGCTTTTTCTGGCTCTGCTCACCCTTTTGCAGCCACTTGCAACCGATCTGACAGGCAGGCTTATTTCAGGCAGCGGAAATCACTCCCGGTCATCATTTTCATCCATATTTGAGGGAACCAGAAATATGGTTATACAAATTGTGCTGACTTTTGTCTTTTTAGCACATCAGGCATATCTTATGACAGATGCTGTTCTTCGTTCCGTCTGGAGGGTGAGTATCTCTCACAGAAACATGCTTGAATGGGTTACGGCTGCAGATTCGGATCGCAAATTTCGTGGAGAGTTACGGGACTATTGGAACAGGATGAAGGAGGCTGTATTTTTGTCCCTCATATTTTGTCTGACTGCTGCTTATATCCGGCCTGAAACCTGGTATCTTAGCATGGTATTTACTTTATCCTGGATATTATCACCCTATATTGCATATCAGACAGGCAAACCGAAAGGAAAACGAGTTCCCATGCTTTCAGAGGAACAGATTTTTCAGATCCGCCGGATGGCAAGAAAAACCTGGAAGTATTTTGAGGAATTGGTCAATGAGAAAGAAAACTGGCTGCCTCCTGACAACTATCAGCAGGAGCCGCCCGTCGGCATTGCACACAGGACTTCGCCTACCAATATAGGGCTGCATTTAATGTCTGTTTTGTCAGCCCGGGATCTGGGTTATATTGGTACACTGAGCACAGTGGATAAAATGGAATCTACCATACGCACCATGACCAAAATGGAAAAATGGAAGGGTCATTTCTACAACTGGTATAATACGGTGACACTGGAGCCCATGCGGCCCCTGTATGTTTCAACCGTTGATAACGGTAATCTGGTGGGTTATTTGATTACTCTGCTTCAAGGATTGGATGAACTGCTGAAACGCCCTTTGATTGGAAAGGAGCACATAATCGGGATCAGGGATATCCTTGTTGTCGATTGCGAAAGGGAAAATCTGGAACATCAGAGTCTGCTGAACATGTTGCTGAGCAGTGAAGAGATCAGCTTAACAGAATGGCAGATGCTGCTGGATGATTTAAAAGGCCAGGATGAGATATTGGATAAGCAAATTACCGATTATGAAAAAGAAATGGCATTATTTATCCCCTGGGTCAAGCAGTTGTTGAAGATACCTGCTCCTTTGCTGAATGAAAAAGGTGCTTACAGAGGAGCGGCACAGAAATTTGCAGAATTACTGGATAAGCTTAACGGTTCACTGTCCATTCAATATCTGCATGACCATTATCTGGATGTTCTGAAGGATCTGTCTGAAACCATTGTATACCTGAACAGAGACGCCAAAAGTTCTCCCGGTTTTACAGAAGCAAGAAACTGGCTGAAGCAATTGGAGATCTCTCTGGGCAGATCATATTCTGCAGTAAAGGGATTTCATGCCCGCTGTCGTCAGCTTCGAAAGGCAATGGAAACCCTGGTAAGGGAAATGGATTTCAAACTGCTTTATGATGAAAAGAAGGAATTGTTTGTCATTGGATACAATGTAGAGGAAGGCCAGGCAAGCAAATCCTATTATGATTTACTGGCGTCAGAAGCCAGACAGGCCAGCTTTATTGCCATTGCCAAGGGAGACATCGCTCAGAAACACTGGTTTAAGCTGGGCAGAGCCCTTTCCCTTGTTGGAGACCTGCGGGTGCTTATCTCCTGGAGCGGTACCATGTTCGAATACTTTATGCCTTTACTGATTATGAAAAACTACGAAAACACCTTGCTTGATGAAACCTATACTGCGGTAGTACGGGGACAGAAACAGTATGCAGAGCAGCACCGCCTTCCCTGGGGTATCTCCGAATCGGGATTCTATGCCTTCGATCTGCATCTGAATTATCAATATAAGGCCTTTGGAATCCCCAAACTGGGACTGAAACGCGGACTTGTAAACGACATGGTTGTGGCTCCCTATGCAACGGCACTGGCTTTACCTGTTGAGCCGTCTGTTGCCTTTAAAAACATGGAAGCCCTTATTAGCGAAGGCCTGGATGGCCATTACGGTTTTTATGAGGCAGTGGACTACACTCCTGAACGCTTGCCCAGGAAGAAGAAAAAAATGATAGTAAAGAGTTTCATGGCCCATCATCAGGGAATGATACTGGTGGCAATAAACAACTATTTGAACAATAACATTATGCAAAGGAGATTTCATTCAGTCCCCATTGTAAAGGCTACAGAACTCTTGCTGCAGGAGAGGATACCCAGACGGGAAGTATTTATAAAGGAATATGAGGATGAGGAATTCTTCTTCCATGATTTGGAGGAAGGTCGGCAGCATCAGGAAATTCAGGCAAGGAGAACCTTTGCCTCGGTAGATACCCTTCTGCCTGAAACAAATCTCCTTTCCAATGGAAATTACAGTGTTATGCTGACCAATCGCGGAGGAGGCTACAGCGAATATTTGGGACAGGCTGTTACCAGATGGAGAAGAGATCCCACCCTGGATGAATGGGGAATGATGTTTTACATCACTAACTTAAATTCCAATAACTACTGGTCTGCTGCATACAGTCCTGTTGGGATACAACCGGATGAATACAGAGTCACCTTCGAACCTGATCAGGTTGTATTCAACCGCAGGGATGGTAATATTGAAACCAAAATGGAGATCGTGGTTTCTCCGGAGTTCAATGGAGAAGTACGCAGAATTACTCTGACCAACCATAGCGGAAACGGGAGAATGATGGAGGTAACCAGCTATTTTGAAGTAGTGTTAAGCTCATATGAAGCGGATTTGGCTCATCCCGCTTTCAGCAACCTGTTTGTTCGTACGGAATACCTGTCTGATTCGAATACTATTTTAGCAAACCGCAGACCCAGGGATGTCAGTCAGAAGAAGCTATGGCTGTTCCATACCATTGCTGTGGAAGGGGAGACAGTTGGAGCAATTCAGTATGAAACTGACAGGGCTAAGTTTGTAGGGAGAGGCAGAAGCCTGAAAAATCCTCAGGTAATGGATCCGGACTTTCCACTATCAAACACAGTCGGAGCTGTTCTGGATCCCATCGTAAGCATGCGCGCCAGAGTCTTTCTGCCGGCAGGTCAATCCACACGGATTTCCTTTGTTACCGGTGTAACGGATTCCAGGGAAACAGCCATTTCTCTGGCCAGGGATTATCAGAACAGCAATTTGGCCAATCGTGCCCTTGAGCTGGCCTGGACTCACTCTCAGGTGGAACTCAGGTATCTGGGAATTACCTCAGGTCAGGCAAACCTGTTTCAGGCAATGGCTTCCCAGATTCTGTTCATACAGCCGCCGGAGAATTGGAAGCAGGATGCAATTTCAGCCAATCGTAAAGGACAAACTGCCTTATGGGCATATGGAATATCCGGAGACCTGCCTGTAATCTTGCTGCGTATCGGGCGTATGGAGCATATGGAGATGGTGAAGCAGGTTCTTACAGCCCACGAATATTTCAGATTGAAAGGACTGCGGGTGGATCTTGTTATTTTAAACGAATATGGCAGCAGTTATGAGCAGCCGGTACAGGAGCGGTTGATGGAACTGACTGCAGTCAGTCATGCCAGGGAACTCATGGACAAACCCGGAGGGGTTTTTATACGACAAAGCTCTAACATACCGCAGGAAGATCTTAATCTGCTCTTCGCTTCGGCCAGAGTAGTGCTGAGTGGAGAAAGAGGCTGCATAGCAGAGCAGCTTGATGTCACTTATCAACCCTGGAACCTGCCTATGCTGGAAACCAAGGAGATGGATTACAAAGTCGAAGAGCTGGATATTTCTCAGCCCTATGCCGACAGTTTACTCTATTACAATGATTTGGGCGGGTTTTCTGAGGATGGAAAAGAATATGTCATACGGCTGACTAAAGACAAATATACTCCCTTGCCCTGGAGCAATATAATTGCAAACCGTGATTTTGGCTTTCTGGTAACCGAGTCAGGCTCAGGGTACACCTGGTGCGGAAACAGCCGGGAGAATAAGCTTACACCATGGTCCAATGACCCTGTTCGGGATCCGTCCAGTGAGGTATTATATCTCCGTGATGACAATACCGGTGTTTACTGGACAACAACCGCGCTGCCCTTAAGAACAGATGCTTCCTATCTGATTCGTCATGGACAGGGATACTCTGTTTTTGACTGCTTCCATCATGGAATCAGGACCAGTCAGACCATGTTTGTACCTTTGAATGTTCCGGTTAAGATTATCAAGGTAAATATAAAAAATTATGCTGATCAACCCAGGACTCTGTCTTTAATCTATTATGTTGAATGGGTTCTGGGTGTAAACCGCGAGATTAATGCACCGTTTATAAAATTGGAATTTGATAGAGAAAACAACTGCATGCTGGCATATAATTCTTATAATGAGGAATACCCGGGCAGACCGGCTTTTATATCCAGTAGTCTGCCCATTCATTCCTATACATCTCTCAGAGATGAATTTATCGGACTAAACGGTTCTTATGCTCAGCCTGATGCCATGAAGGCAAAGAACTTATCCAACAGGACAGGTATATACCATGATCCTTGTTCTGTAATACAGGTGAAGGCAGAGCTTGCACCTGGAGAAAACAAGGACGTGGTGTTTCTGCTTGGGCAGGGTAAAGATACCAATCATGTGTATCAGATAATTGAAAGTATTAATTCAATGGAACAGGTTGATTATGCACTTGAGGAAGTTAAGGATTTCTGGGATGCCAGGCTGGATGTGCTGAAGGTGTCCACGCCGGATCAATCCATGAATTTGATGCTTAACAGGTGGCTCCTATATCAGACCTATGCCTGCCGCATTCTGGCACGCACAGGCTTTTATCAGGCGGGAGGTGCATATGGTTTCCGGGATCAATTGCAGGACAGCCTGGCGCTTGTTTACAGTGAACCTGAAAAAATGAGGGAACAGATACTTTTGTCTGCTGAACATCAGTTTTTGGAAGGCGATGTACAGCATTGGTGGCATCCTCCTTACAGAGGAGTTCGCACCAGAATCACCGATGATTTATTATTTCTGCCCTTTGTTACCACGGACTATATTGAAATAACAGGTGATTACAGCATTCTGGACGAATTGGCCGGCTTTCTTGAGGATGAGCCCCTCAAGCCGGATGAGCATGACAGATATTCGATTCCCCGTGTTTCGGAAGAAAAAACCTGTATCTATGATCATTGTGTGCGTGCCATTGAAAAGGCCATGAAATTTGGGAATCATGGACTGCCTCTGATAGGCGGAGGCGATTGGAACGACGGAATGGATAAGGTAGGGATCAAAGGGAGGGGAGAGAGCGTATGGCTTGGATGGTTTCTGTATACTGTTCTTAATCGCTTTATCCCCATATGCCTGGCCAGAGAAGATGTGGAACGGGCAGAACGGTATAAGAAAACTGCAGAAGAATTGCTTTCAGCCATTGAAGGACATGGCTGGGACGGCGGCTGGTACCGACGGGCCTTTTTTGACGACGGAACGCCTTTGGGATCAGAGTCCAATGCAGAATGCCGGATAGATTCCATTTCTCAATCCTGGTCAGTCATTTCCGGAGGGGGAAGAAAAGAAAGGGTGCATGCAGCCATGCGAGCTGTTCGGCATTATCTTATAGATGAAGAAGCCGGCCTTATAAAGCTGCTATCGCCTCCCTTCGACCAATCCCCGCTGGAACCAGGATATATTAAGGGATATTTGCCGGGTGTCAGGGAAAACGGAGGTCAATATACCCATGCGGCAGCGTGGACTATCATGGCCTTTGCACGGTTGGGGGAAGGCAATCAGGCATGGAAGCTCTTTAATCTGATTAATCCCGTTAACCACACCAGGACGTATTTGGATACTGCAACTTATAAGTGTGAGCCATACGTTATGGCGGCAGATGTATATACTGTGCCGCCTCATACCGGGCGGGGAGGCTGGACCTGGTATACGGGTTCCTCGAGTTGGGTGTATCGGACAGGAATAGGAGAAATCCTTGGATTTAACCGAAATGGAAAGTTTATGACTATTAACCCCTGTATACCTGAAGAATGGCCCGGTTATAAAATTGAATACAAATTTGGCCGTACACTATATAGAATCGAGGTGGAAAATCCTCAAAGGATACAAAAGGGAATAAGAAAAGTCCTCTTGGACGACAGGGAAATAGAAGATAATGTCATTCCTCTGACTGACGATGAAAAGGAGCATCATGTTGTTGTTACCATGGGAGTTGAGGAACTGCTGCATTCCGATGAAGATCCTTTTACTGCCCAATGACTATATAGGTAATAAACCCGAAAAGGACAACATAATTTTTATTAGTGATGTCAGAATAACGGGGGAATGCAAGTGAAATTTTTATATCTTTCAAAGCGCTGGCTGCTGGTGATATGGCTTATCTCGGGCATAATTATTCTGTTGGCTGCTTCAGCCGGACAGAAAGAGCAGGATATGAAGGCTGTATTTTCCTCACCGGTAAGCAGCAGGGTGATTGTCATCGATCCCGGACACGGAGGATTTGATTCGGGAGCGGTCAGTCCTTCGGGTGCCAGGGAAGATGAGTTAAACCTGAAGGTAGCTATGAAACTCAGACAATATCTGTCAGAACACCGGGCTGTGGTGATATTGACAAGAGAAACCGACGAGGCATTAGGAAGCCGAAAATCGGAAGATATGAAAAAAAGGATTCAGATTATCAGGGAGAGCAATCCGGATGTCGTTATCAGCATACATATGAACAAATTTCCGCAAAGCCAGTACTTTGGCGGACAGACATTTTACATGACAGGCAGCGAAAAAGGGAAAAGGCTGGCAGAGTGCATTCAGAAAAGACTGGTCGAAGAATTGATAGAGGGAAATATAAGGAAGGCTAAAAATGCCGATAATCTGCTGATTCTGAAGGCTGACAGTGCTCCTTCGGTTATAGTGGAATGCGGGTTTCTTTCAAATCCGAAGGAAGAGGCATTACTTAAGACCGACGCTTATCAGGATCGGATAGCCTGGTCTGTTTTTAACGGTATACTGGACTATTTTGCAAATGAAAACTTGGAATACTGGGATGGAATCCAGTCAACTTCTCTTTAAGCCTGCATTTAAAGACAGAAACTGATAGACTGAAAAAGGAATACACAATCGGAATAATTAATTGCCATTGCAGGGTTATTATGTCCGCTAATATGGTATAATTATCATAAAGGAGCGTTTGCTGCCGGCTTTTTGTTTTCTTCCGACAAAATATTCGGAAATTGCGATTGAATTCTTTATGAACTGCCTTATATGTTATATAATATATATGTTTATCACACAAAAGAGGGGCGTGCCAGCATGTGGGATGGGTTTTCCAGAATATTCTCCTATATCGATCCTTATATTCAGTTTCCGTGGGTCATCCAGCATGTTATTGATATTTCAATAGTTGCCTTTGTATTGTACAAGCTCTTGCTGCTTATCAGGGGAACCCGGGCTGAACAAGTTCTGAAAGGTCTTGCCATCCTGCTTTTTGCCACCAATTTAAGCGAGATTCTGCAATTCAATACTATTTACTGGATATTGAAAAATACAGCGACGGTAGGTGTTATAGCCCTGCTCATTGTTTTCCAGCCTGAACTGCGCAAAGCGCTGGAACAAATAGGGAGAGGTCAGCTGCTTGACAGATTCTTTCTCCAGGATGAGAAGGATCCCACCATACTTATCAATGAAATTGTTAGATCAGTACAAAACCTGGCCAGACTCAAAACAGGCGCTCTGATTGTAATTGAGCGAAAAACAGGGATAAACGAAATTATCGAAACTGGCGTTAAAATTGACGGTCAATTGTCAGGAGCACTTCTGGAAAATATTTTTGTTGTTAATACACCACTGCATGATGGTGCTGTTGTTATAAGGGGAGATCGGATAGCAGCAGCAGGCTGTTTTCTCCCTCTCACGGATAACACCAATATCAGCAAACAGCTTGGAACACGGCATCGTGCAGCTCTTGGAATATCCGAGATTTCTGATGCTATAGCAATTGTTGTATCTGAAGAAACCGGTGTTATTTCTCTCGCCAGCAACGGCAAGCTGACCCGTTACCTTGATTCAAAAGCCTTGCGGGAGCTGCTGAAAAAAGTATACATCAGGGAAAAGGAACCGCGTTCCTTCCTTCCAAAAAAATGGAGGTCGAGGAATGAACAGTAATTTCTTAAAAAACAATTTGTCATTGAAAATCATATCCGTTATAGTAGCCATTATTCTCTGGTTGTATGCTGTAAGCGAACTGAATCCGGAAACAACAAAAACAATTACCGATGTTCCCGTTGAAGTAATCAATATGGATGCTCTGAACGAAAAAAATCTGACACTGGTGGATGATCCTGTAAGCAGTATTTCCATCCGCATCAGAGGTCTCGTTAATGATATCAGGAAGGTAAATATCTCCAATCTGAAAGCAGTCCTGGATTTAAGTGAAATAGACTGGACCGGCACACGGCAGGTGGAGTTGAATGTAGAAGGTCTGCTTCCCAGGGAGGTGAAGTTGGATAAAACTCCGGAATTATCGCTTACCATAAACGAGATTACAAGAAAACCCATACCTGTTGTTGTAGAATTAACCGGTGAGAGCGAGAAGAACTACCATGTACATGAGCCTGTCATCGAACCTCGCACCATAACCATATATGGTGCCCAGTCACTGGTCGACAGCGTTGTACAGGGAGTAGTACAACTGGATTTGGATAAAGCCGTCAGTACTATTGAACAGTCTATCATTATCAAGTTGGTCGACGCAGCAGGGCGGAATGTAGATTCCAATTATCTTAATAAGCACCAGAGTTCCGCTTTGGTTACCGTGCCCATTTATCCTATCAGAAGCATAGAAGTTAGAGCCAACATAACCGGAGAGCCTGCCGCCGGCTTTGTTGTGGACAATGTTTCAGTGGATCCCACGCAAATTGTGGTAAACGGGTATGCCAGCGTTGTAGAAAAGCTGACATATCTGACTACAGAGGCAGTGGATATAAGGAATGCTGTTGAGGACATACATACAACAGTTGATTTGGTCCTGGATAAGGGGCTTTATCTGGAACCGGGGCAGCCTTCAAAGATAAATGTTGTGGTTCACATAAGCGAGACTTCAATTACTAATACCATTCAAGTGATCGGGGCTGAAATATTAAATGTTCCTGATGGATTCACTGCTTTTATTGAAGACTTTTCCATGTCGGTTCAGCTGAGAGGTCCTTATACGGTAATCAGTCCGCTCACCATGGACGATCTGCTGCCGTCAGTTGATTTGTCGCAATTAATCACCGAAGATGGAGAATTGGTTCCCGGTCAGTACACCCTGCCTGTTGTTATCAATGTGCCGGATAGAACCGAACTTGTTCAGGTTGCTAATGATATGGTTGTTGTAAATGTTCAGCTTATAGAGGAAACTGAAGGTACCGAGGAACCGCAGCAACCACAGGAATAAAAAATAAATGGCTGTTGCAGCCAGGGTTTATAATAATCAGCAACAGCCATTTGAATTATGTAATACTAAAAATGTTCATTATTCATCATCCCGATGCCGGCTTGTAAAAGCCGGTTCAAATCTAGAAATACCTTCGTACATTTGTTTCGATCTCAGTTTTGGCTCTTTTCAGCACCTGGTTGATCTCATCTCTTTTTACCGGTTTTAAAAGATAATCATAAGCTCCAACCTTCATGGCTTGTCGGAGGTAGTCAAAATTATCATAATTGCTTACTATAACATATTTTATTTCAGGCCATCGCTTCTTCGCAGTTTCTATAAAGGTAATTCCATCCATTTTCGGCATGCGGATTTCCGTAAATATTACATGGGGAGAAACATGGGGTAAAAGAGCCAAAGCTTCTTCGCCATTGGAAGCCTCCCCAACCAATTCAAAATCATTTTCAACCCATCCTACCTTGCTGTCAATATCCCTACGCGCACTGAAACTGCTGTCCACTACAACCACACGCAAATTCACCGCTATTATCCTTCCTTTCAGTTTACCTATACGAATAATTATAACACCATCTTTCCAGGTTGGAAACATGCCATTTGATTATTTGGCAAATTGGCCAGATATTTGGTCGAAAAATCATGTAATTGATTAGATAATTCTGACAGGCGGATATGTTGGTAATGCTTTTATACTAGGATTTCACTGGACTTAATAAAGTGAAAATACTTGGCTAAAAATAGGTTAAAAATCGGCAAATTACCCATTTAACAGTAAAAGGAAACCCGCCGACCTTACGGACAAGCGGGTTTGGTGCGTCTGGCAGGAGTCGAACCTGCGACCTTTCGAGTCGGAGTCGAACACTCTATCCACTGAGCTACAGACGCCTGACTCATTGAATTATAGCATATAACATAAAAATCAACAAGGATAAAATTATTCCACTTCGTATCTCTTAACACTGGATCTTTCAATCAGGGTAGTATTAATT
>FZPS01000216.1_pt342 | contig 12742 bp, 6 predicted proteins | sample 1817821 | NCBI WGS metagenome assembly FZPS01 (sample SAMEA104158645, study PRJEB21678) | metagenome | place: Germany | collected 2015-04-21 | reverse complement strand
AGACAGGGTATGTACAGTAACTCCATATTTCGCACCACCATTGACCTTAAAAGAGATTTCTCCTTGATTGAATGTGATATCAGTTATCTCAACTCCTGTGTTTTGTCCAGCCCATGACTTTAGATTTGCAGAGCTGGTATTATTATCACCTAGGCTGGTTATATTGGAACTACCTGGGAATAGGAGGTTGCTAGTGCTTGTGTATTGCCATTGTATGCTGGTTTCGTAACCAACGAAATTATTATCTGCAGATACTAATCTAACAGCATTATGTCCTGCATAACAATTAAAGCAGTTATGCTCTATGAATCCTTGGCAGTTTTCGTCAATATGCAATAGCATTAGGCCACCATTGAGTGAGCCTGCGTCTCTAAAGAAGTAATTGTCCCACTTGTATCTATAGCGATTTTGTAATAAGAAATACTCTCCAGGTGTTGTTGTATTAATCTTGTAGATTATATTGGTATCACTAGCTGGCAATGATACTATATCTACAAGCATATCTGGGTCTATCTCATAGACATCTGCCCAGCCGAGCTCCATTAATGAAAACGCATTCCATAGAGGAGGGGTCTTCTCGCTATTATTGTATGCACCTGCATCCATTATGTCGAACTCACCCATTGTTTTGGATATTCCATTTTGCTGATAGTCTGTGTCGTAATAGTCCATTAGTCCTAGCACGTGGCCGAACTCATGGGAGTGAACTCCAATACCGCTCATTTCATTGAAGCTTCTTTTTTCGGAACTACATGAATAGTCAACAATCTGCACACCGTCTAATATAACAGGAGGGCTGAGCCTACTTCTATGAGGCCAGATTGCGTCGCTTTCAGGACTATTATGCTCGCCTCTTCCTGCAAACACAACGTGAACGCCATCAACCATTAGGTCTCCATCGTTGTCGTATTGAGAATAGTCTACCTCATCATTTGCTAGATTTAGAGCGTCAATTATCATCTGCTTAGAGTTGATATCATTGGCGTTGCCGCTTCTAGCACCGTAGAAAGGCCTTGGATTTGGAAGTGTATAAGGCCCAACAATTGTGCTTTGAAGGTCTAGTATATTATTAGAAGCAGCTCTGAAATAGTCTCTTACAGAGCCAGTAGCTCCACCCCAGTTATAATTAAGCTGATTGAATACATTCTCGAACTCTTGTCTAGAGTATTGGAACGGCACAGCGTCGTAGTGTGTGCCATTATAGGTTCCTGCTGGATAGTCGATAAGTATTACAAGGAGCTTACGTATGCCTGAGTTGATACCTTCTTTTCTTACAACCTTACCCATCCTTGTTTCCATCTGCTTGGTAGCTTCTAGGGCTATATCGATTTGTTTTCGCGAATATCTTAGGTCTTTTTTGATTGATTTAAGAAAGTTAATATCTAGGATTTCTCTTGCATCGATATTCTTGGCTATTATTCCCGAAGGAACTAGGTCCCTATCCTTATTATGCATGGCATATTCCAAATAGCCACTGCTGTTAAACATCATTGTATAGCCGTCCTCTGTGCTATGCCAAGACAGTCTTTCGTCTCCGTGGACATAGCCCACTACCTCTGTTCCGTCGGGCTGTATAAATGTTATTAGATCCCTCGATGCGGGGATGGCAAATAGATTATGTGCAGATAGGAGGATAACTGCCATAAACATAAAGGTTTTAATGATTTTTTTCATAGTATTTATTCTTTAATTATTAATTTCGAGTTTATTTGTCTTTCTTCTTTAATTACAACGAGATAGCTGCCAGGGCTTAAGAAACCAATGTCTAATACTAGCTCATTATTGGTCCAGACAGGGTTGTTCTTTCTATAAACCTCTTGTCCGTCCATCTTGTATATAAACAAATCTCCCGGCTTATTGTTCTCTTTTCTAATTCTAATTATTCCTTTATTTGGGTTAGGACTAACTATTATTTCATTGCCAATAGCTTCAATACCACTAAGTCCAACGTATTCCTTTACATATATCCAGTCCTCTCCCGAATACCCTTCTTCGCATACTCCGCTCTTAACAAGTGCCCTATAATGATATAGGCCTTCGTTTTGAGGAGAGTCATGTATCCATATACTGTCTGCCTTACCAAATACCTCTTCCCAATCGTTGTCTCCCCTTCTTCTTTCCCATAATAGAACATCTCCAATACTAGTGCGCAACTCCATCTCAACCCCATGTTCGGTATTGGTGGTGTCGGCACATCTAAACACATTGCCAGGCTTGGTCTTAGGATAGACCCTCTTGGTAATTATATTGCTGGTATCGCTTACATTTCTAGAGTAAACAACCCTCTTGAAATAGGATGTCTCCAAGGCTCTATATGCGTGGTAAACATCAGAAATTCTAAAGTCTTCGTCGCTTGCAGGCAACCATACAAGGCTATCGTTGCTTTCGAGCCAGAGATATGTGAATTGATTATTACCACCGCTAAGCTCACTGCCATATATTGGACTGGTTACCTCGTTATAGCATAGCTCCTGGTCTCCTACGATTATATTATTGAAAATAGGAGTTGGCGGAGTAATAATAGAGAACTCCTCGCCGTAATTAACTCCATAGGTATTTATGGCATAGGACCTAATATTATATCTTGTCTCAGCTTCTAGATTGCTTAGGCTTACACTAAAGCTGCCTAGGCCGTTTCCAGAGCTAATCTTATTGTCTTCTATTCTAGGCTGGCTCTTATTGATAGCAAAGCATATTCCTCTCTCTGTAATATTGCTTTCTCCTTGAGAGATGGCCTCAGCTTCTACATCTATCTTATTATATTCAACTAGGCTAGCGCTTAGGGTCTCTACCCTTGGTAGAAGGAATATAGCATCAATGCTTATCTCATTAATATATACACCGTTTCCTCCATTCGAAACAGCTTCAAAGGCAATATAATAATCGTTCTGTGGATTAGGAAGCTCTATAGAATCCATCTTCCATTGGTTATTAGCATTGCTTATTGTTTTTAGGATAGTCCAATCGCTGCTACCTGTTTTATACATTATTCTTAGGGTGTCGCAATCGCTATCTCCAGGATTGTGGAAGGAGTAGTATAGCTTTGAATTAATATAGTTTTCTAGGTTAATAATTGGAAGTATTAGCTTGGATACATCTCCGTTAGCATCAGCCTCAAAGCCGTATATCTTGCTGTATTGACTAGAAGCAATTCCATCTATAATTTCCCAGCCAGCTTCTCTAATATAACAGCTTGTATCGTGGCTTTCTGCACTATGCCAATACTCAAACTCTTTAATTCTTTCGCATTGTGTAATAATTTCTACCTCGTTACCATAGCCAATAAGGCCTTGGTTTTTGGCAAAGGCTCTGAAATAATATCTAGTATTAGGCAATAGTCCATCTATAACCTCTTCGTATTCATTGACGCTAGCTTCGGATAGCTTTACATTATCTAATATAGTAGGGTCTTGGTTTTGACTCCAAACAATGCCCCTATCAATAATATCAGTAAAGCCTGCATCTATTATTCTGGCACTAACCTTGGCGGAGATATCTTTAATATCAGAAATATCAATGGTTTCGACCTGAGGGAAGGCTTCTTCATTGGCCTCGCTAATAATGATATTATCAATACCTATTCCATAGCCATGGTTTGCTCTTCCTTCGAAGGCAATATAATAGTCGCTAGACTTATTAGGCAATAATATAGAGTCTCTAGCCCAGTCGTTAGAACCACTGTTTATGGTCTTAAGCAGGCTCCAAGTCGATTGTTTCTCTGTTTTATAGTATATCCTTATACTCTCATTGCTTCCTACCCTCTGTCTTAAATAATAGTCGAAGCTTAGATAGGGCTGGCTTAGTAGTTCTGTACTAAGCGAAGGAGTGATAAGCTTTTTGGTTAAGACATTATTCGAATCAGTCTCTAAGACAACGAAGCTATCGTTATGTGAGGCAGAAGGGATGAACTCACCCGAGCTAACTATCCTCCATTTATTGCTTAGGTATGTGTTAGACTCTTCCGTCCATGACCTATCGAAGTAGTCCTCATCCTCAAAGCTAAAGCTATACGGAAAGGCTCTTATATTCTCGTAAGGTACCTGAAGCTTAAATACTTCACCATAATAGTATTTGTTTTGACCATCCTTAGCAAATGCTCTAATATAAATACTATCCATATCACTTTGAGGACTAACTAATACAGAGAAGCTATTTGAGCTTCCGCTGTATACTTCTTTGTTGTTTGCACTATTAGGAGGATGATTATAAGAGGTTAGCACTCCTCTTTCTATAATGTTTGCAGAGCCAGGGCTTATATTTATATTGACTATAATGGAGTCGGCCTTAAGCTTTGTAATAGTACTAGAGCTAATAAATGGATTGGAAGGATTTATGCCTCCAAACTCAAAGCTAATATTACCCGTACTTGAGTTCTCTTTGATTCTTTCAATAGGCCTTCCTAAGTATTGATTACTATTCGAAAGACTATTAGGAGTGGTTTGGTCAGTAAATGAGGTATTATTACTAGTGCCAGGGAATGGATTACCGCTTCTATTATATATATTAGGATGATTGGCAGCCATAAGGTTATAGCCCATCCAGTCAGGATTGCAGTTCATACAATTATAATACCATCCAGGTACGGCCCTATCCACGTGGAAGATAAGCATTCCATGACCAGGTAGGAATCTATCCCAACCAACCTGTTGTCTATTCTCTAAGATAAAATACTCAGTAGGAGAGAAAGACATCTTATATGCTTTATTCTCAGAGTGGAGAGGAGGAAGGGTTTTGTTTCCGTTCCATTCGTGTCCAGAGATAGGTAGCTCTTCCATATCTACCGAATAAATAACCTCTCTTTGAAAAGCAGACCAAAGAGGAGGACATTTCCCTCCATTATTATAATTACCGCTAGCCATTAGGTCCCATTCTCCTGGATGTGGAGCCTGACCCTGAAGGTCGTAGTCTGTATCGTAGGAGTCTGCAAGCCCCAAAACATGGGAGAACTCATGGCATATTGTTCCAACGCTTGGAGACTGAGGATACCACTGGCTGCCCTCTCTTTCGGAAGCGCAGGCATAGTCAAAAATATAAGCACCGTCTAGCTGAAGAGGATAGGCAAGCCTGCTACGATGTGGCCAAATAGTATTGGAGCTTCCACCGCTTTGAGCAAAGCCTGCGTATATCATAAACACACAGTCTACAAAATTAGAATTATTACAAAAGTCGTTATAGTCCACATCAGCGTCTGCAGCATATAGGCCTTCCATTAGCAAAAGCCTTGCACCACTATGTCCAGACTGAGCCTGTCCGTAGGTTTCGAACATATTTGCAGAAGTATAAGGGCCTACCACAGTTGATACAATATCGTATTTATTCATAAGAGAAGCGTTGAAATAGTCTCTAACACTTCCTTCATTGCCGTTGAGGTTGAAACCAATCTGGTTGAAGAGATTATCGAAATGTTCTCTAGAGTGAACGAATTGGAGATTAGGGAACTCCATTAAGATTACAATCATTCTATACTCCCTACCAGGAGAGCTTTTCATTATCTTTGAATAGTCGGACTTGATGTCCCAGATTTGCTTTAGTATATCTATCTGTTCCCTCGAGTAGAATAGGTCTTTATCAATATTGCTTAGGAAACTAACTTCCTCACTACTTCTGTATTCAGGATTATGCGCAATCCATTCGGAAGGCTCTATACCCCCGTTATTATCAGGTATTGCATAAACAAAATCACCGGTCTTAGCAATCATCAAAGTATAGCCATCGGTGGTCTTGCCCCAATGCACTTTTTCGTCTCCATAGAGATAGAGACTAAGCATGGTACTGTCCGATTGACCGACTTCAATAAGGCCTGGTTTCGCCATAACAGCAAAAAGAAGATTATTGGACACTAGGACCAATAAGGATAGAAAAAACAGCGTTTTCTTCATTATTAAATTATCTTTTATCTATATTATAATATATGGCATATCAAGGCATACCACCTTGCAAAGTAAGTGATTATTTGGGGATTATCCTAATTTTTTGGTGTAAATAAGGAATAAAGTCTAGTAGAGATGCGATAAGCCAAGGTCTAAATTGTTAATATTCAAGAAACAAGCGGAGAGTAAGAGATTCGAACTCTTGAAACCCTTTCGAGGTTTACGCACTTTCCAGGCGCGCTCCTTCAACCACTCGGACAACTCTCCGTTTCTTCTATGCAATGCTCTTTATATCGGTAGGTTTACCTTGGTAAAACTATTTGGCAATGCTGTTTCTATCTTTATTTTCTTCCTTGTAATAGGATGAATCAACTCTATCGCAGTAATATAAAGTTTAAGCCAATTTGGTGAGGCCTGCCTTTCTCCATAGAGATTCTCACCAATAATAGGGTTGCCTACATGACTTAAGTGAAACCTTGTTTTATAAGAACTATTCGGCTCTATTTCGGCACGTATATGAGTAAACGTATCATAGGTCTGAATTGTTGTGTACTTGATAGAAGAAAGTATAGAGCCATCCGATTCTCCATCCACAACCTCAAATCTATTCCTAGGACCAGCCTCTACCCAAATACTTATCCTATCATTCTTATGTCTAGGCTTTCCACCAATCAATATATCTGCCTCAAGCCTTATATTCTCAATATTCTCTCTTAGGTAGTTGCGGGCATCAATGCTTTTGGCAAACATACACACCCCACCTTCCTCTTGGCTCATTTCATGAACAATAAAGAGGTCTTGTCTCGAATGCCATTTCCTACGAACATAGGACTTAGTAAGAGAAAACAAAGACTTATGTCTTTCGTTTGGCTTTGAGTCAAGGTTAATACCAGGAGATTTTAGTACAAAGATAATATCCCTATCTTCAAATAATACAGGAACATCTGTTTTCTCCCTAACCACTCTCTTGCCACCTCTATACTTGGTATACACAATCTCATCACCCTTGGGGATAATAAGCTCAGTGCTTTTTACAATAGCGTTTCTATAAGAGATAGAGCCATAGATAATCATCTTCTTTGCCTTGGTCAAAGAAGTCTCTGGAAAGGTTTCCATAATAAGTTCCAATAAGCTAATATCCTCTTTTGCTCTAATTCTCATAGTCTAAATATCAAGAATAGTTTGCAAAACTACGATATTTATTTTAATTTCGCAGATTATTAATAGAAAAAATAAGTATGTCAATTATAATTCAAAACCTAACCAAGGTCTACGGGCAGCAAAAAGCCTTGGATAATGTCTCATTAGAAATCAATAAAGGAGAGATACTAGGCCTACTAGGTCCCAATGGAGCAGGCAAAAGTACTATGATGAAAATTATCTCATGTTTTATTCCCCCAACCTCAGGCACAGTCAATGTTTATGGAGACGATGTATTTGAGAATCCAATGGGAGTAAGGCAGAGAATAGGCTATCTTCCCGAACATAATCCACTCTATCTCGATATGTATGTCAGGGAGTTCTTAGTCTTCGTTGCTGGCATACATAAGCTAGGCAAAAAGACCAAGGAAAGCGTAGAGAAGATGATTGAGCTAACAGGTCTAGAAAAAGAAATCAATAAGAAGATAGGAGCCCTATCCAAGGGATATAGACAGAGGATAGGCATTGCTCAAGCCATGATTCACGACCCCAATGTTCTTATACTCGATGAGCCAACCTCTGGACTAGACCCCAACCAATTGGTCGAAATAAGAGATCTAATCAAAAGCGTAAGAGAAGAAAAGACCATAGTATTATCGACTCATATTATGCAAGAAGTGGAAGCAGTCTGCGATAGAACTGTTATTATTAATAATGGAGTAATAGTAGCGGATGATAATACAGAGCAGCTAGCAAAGGGCAGGAGTTTAGAGGTTATTTTCAGAGAAATAACAGGTTAGAAACACCCTATGTTTAAGATATAATATGTGAATTTCTTTTTTGAATGGGAAAAAAGTAATAACTTTGCAGGTATATTTAATAATCAATCAAAATAAATAAGCGATATGGCAAAAATAGCAATCAATGGATTCGGACGTATTGGACGAGTAACTTTCAGAAACATACAAAGAAAGAGTGGGCTTGAGGTTGTAGCAATCAATGACCTTACAGATGCGGCAACATTAGCACATCTTCTTAAGTATGATTCTATTCATGGTCGTTACGACGGTGAGGTTAGCTCTGAGGGAGAGTATTTGGTAGTAGATGGAAAGAAGATTAGAGTCTATGCAGAAAGAGACCCAGAGAACCTTCCATGGGCTGAGCTTGGAGTTGATATAGTAATAGAATCAACCGGTATCTTCCGTACCAGAGAACTTATGTCTAAGCACGTAAAAGCTGGTGCAAAGAAAGTAATCCTAACCGTTCCTTCAGCAAAGCCAGAAGATGTTGATGCAACAGTAGTATTGGGAGTAAACGATGAGGTTTTGACCAAAGACGTAACCTATGTTTCGAACGCATCATGTACAACCAATTGTCTAGCGCCAGTGGCGAAAGTATTAAACGATGAGTTTGGCGTAAAGAAAGGCCTTATGAATACAATTCATGCCTATACTAATGACCAGCGAATCCTAGACTTCCCACATTCTGACCTTCGTCGCGCTAGAGCAGCAGCAGTTTCAATAATACCAACAAGCACAGGAGCAGCCAAGGCAGTAGGTCTAGTTATTCCAGAGCTTAAGGGCAGACTCGATGGTCTATCCATGAGGGTTCCTACCTCGGATGGTTCAGTAGTTGACCTAACAGTAGAGCTTGAGAAAGCTGCAACCAAGGAGGAGATAAATGCTGCAATGAAAAAAGCATCAGAAACTAGCATGAAGGGAGTACTTGAGTACACAGAAGATCCAATTGTAAGCTGTGATATTATAGGTAATCCATATTCATCCATATTCGACTCAAAGCTAACCATGGTTCTAGAAGGAAATATGGTTAAGGTAGTATCTTGGTACGACAACGAGAATGGATACTCTAATAGGGTATGTGATCTAGCAGAAAGACTAGCAGAATTCTTATAGTATAACACTAATATAGAATACATTACAAGGGCCTGTTATCATTTATTGGTATCAGGCCTTTTTTCGTCCCTGAGATATTGAAATGATCTCGCAGATTAAAAAACTGTCTTGCGAGAAGAGAAAACTGTCTTGCGAGAACAATAAACCAACTTGCGATATAAATAAGGCTATATAATTTAAAAGAGAAATAAAGGTCAAAATAATTGCATGAAATAGTTTTTTTCTTTAATTTTGCTCCATGTTTCACAGTTAATAATTAAAGATATGAAAGCTATTCGCCTAAAAAGAGTCTCTTTATTGATTCTATCGATTATTTTAATCACTCAAACCACTTATTCTCAAACAAGGCAAGTGTTTAAAACACTGGATGTTATAACTAAGAAGCCGTTAAAAGACATTAGGGTTTCAGTCTTCGGTGAAGAAGATGCTTTGTCCAATGCCCAAGGTATTGCTGTGATTGAATCTACGCGAAAGAACTACGGCGATGGCTTTTTTGTAGACGAAATATCTAATAAAGAATATAAGTTCTATGCCTACCATCATAAATATGCCGGTGTCCCAAACGTCTACAACAAGGACACAATGATTCTATATATGATTGATAGAGAGCTTATGGACGCTGAATTAGAGGCGTATTTCCATGTCTTACAGACCTATTCTTACAATAAATATGTTGAGTTTATCAAATCCCATACCGACTCTCTGCCCGAATATCCCGAGGCTCTAAAGAATATATATCCCGTGCTTTATTCAGGAGCCTTCAAAGCACAAAACAGCATAAGGCAGGATGTTAACGGTCTTCTTAATAATAACTTTATTGCAGAGTCCAGGCATATCCCTAAAGCAATGGAGATGATTAGAGAAGGTAGAGTAGAAGACGGAATAATATATGTATACGAGAATATCGACCTAAGCAGAAACGACAAGGCAAACCTCGATTTAATAGACTTCTTCTTATTGAATTATGATATAGTAGACCTTACTGATAGCATCGACCTTGGTCCATATTATCAAGCTCTAATAGATAATGATTATAATCTTTTCTTCAATAGCGAAAACTATCTCTATAGTCTAATTTATAAGGAAGATCATAAGGAGTATAATAGAATATACGAAAACTTATATAATAAATTTGGGAACAGCTTCTTTGATTATAGACTCAAAAGACTAAGCTCCGTACACGCCTTGCTTGTGGAAGAAGACTTCGAAAAAGCCCTAAGGCTGGCAGATGAGACCTTAGAGATTTTAAACAAGAGAGCAAGTAAAGAAGAGGTAGATTATGGAGATAGAATATCTGATATCTATGTCCTTAAGTCTATGTTCTACGAAAATAATAACGATATCCCTAAGGCCATTGAGATGAGAAGGAAGTCAATAGAAGCCTACGAAGGGTATAGCGAAAGGGATACCTCATATAAGCATAATTTACTAGCACATAATTATATAGACCTAACTAACCTCTATGAGCAGATAAATACTCAAGATAATTCATCTAATATAGAATATGCCCTTGGAAAAGCATTGGATTACATACTATTAATAGAAAAAGACAGAAGGTTTAATATGGAATATATTCTATCGGCCGATAATCATATAGTAGATAGGGAAGATACCGACCTAGAGAGAACTAAGAGGGCATTGGATATGATTAGAGAATATTCCAAGACCTATCCTCACTATCTTAAGCATACAGAGTATAAGCTTATAATACATAGGTCGATACTTGAGTTTATGGAAGACGAAGACTATGCTAGGATGTTGAAAGGAATTGATGAGGCGGAGAAGGTAGTGGATGAGCTAGAAGTAATCCTACCGTATGTATACACAAGCGAATATATCGAGCTGGATAGGCTTAGAAGGCTCATTGCAATGGATATGGAAGATGAGGAAGAGTATATTGCATTAAGTAATAAGATTATTGACCTTGCAAACAAGAATATCGCATTCGACTCCATAAACTATGCCTATAGTATAAGTATATATGCCAAATCCCTTGCGGAGGTCTACTACCATAAAAACGATTTCAATACTGCGGAAGATTATTATATAATTACTGAGGATGCTCTAAAGATTCTTTCTAGACATGACTCGGACTTTAATCATAATCTAGGCTACCACTACAACGCTATGGGAGATGCCTATCTTCAAAGAGGTGAGTTCGACAAGGCAATTGAGGTCTATAACAAGACCTTTGAGATTGAAAAGCTAATCCCAGAGGATGAGAAGGTTTATTTTAGTAAGGCCGTTGGTAATGCCTACTTCTTTAGGGGTGATGCTAGGAGGGCAAAGGGCGATGTAGAGGGTTCGATTGAGGACTATAATAGTTCGGAGCCTTATTTCAAAAAGGCTTATGAGGTAGATACTTCTGCGATTGTAGCTTTGGGAGAGATGGAGATTGGAAGGGGCTTAAGCTATTATATGCTTGAGAACAAGGAAGAGAGCATAGAGGCATTTAAGAGAAGTATTATCTGTTTTGAAAAAGGAGTAAAGGGCTTTATCTTTAATAAATACGTGCTAGGCTTGGAGCTAATCATTGAGCTATATAAGGAAGAGAACGATGCTGAAAACTACTTTCTCTATTTCGATAAGCTAATAGATGTCTTGGAGGATTATTTCCAGATAGACCCAAGCTATGGAGAGAAATACTACGAAAAAACCAATGAGGTTGCAGGCGTTTATTCCAATATAAATATGAACGCAAAGGCCTACGAATATTATAGAAAGAGCTTGGATAAGATTAATGAGCTTGAGTCCATGGGAGCTTCACTCGAGCCTGATAGGCTGGTTGCACAGTTTAATGTAGCAGACAAGGCAGAGGACATCTCCCTATACGACACGGCTACTCATTATTATAAGCTTGCACTCCAGCTAAACCAAGAAAGCTTTCAAGACACAGCCTATAGTCTATACCTTAGTAATAATAAGCATATATATGAGAGGCTGGGTATGACCTATTGTGCTTTGGGTGATATAGAAGAGGAGTCTTACTCTTATATTGAGGCAAAGAAAAACCTTGAAAAAGCAGTTGAGACAATGGAAGAGATGAATTTTGCTACAAGCAATCAAGAGATATATAAGATGTCTTCGATTCTCCATGTCTTGGGTCTTCTTAATTCTAATCTAGGTCAGTACTTGGAAGCGGAGAAGTCATTCTCAAGAGCCATTACCCTTATTATTCCTCTTATGAAGGATAATAAAGAAGCAGTAGAAGATGATATTCATAAATACTATAGCCATCTAGGAAGACTCTATTATACCAAGATGGAAGACGAGGAAAAAGCAAGGAATGAGTTTATGAATGCAATGCTCTACTACGAGGATATGAGTGATGAGAATAAGGATAATTATATACAAGAACATATATATGTACTTAATAGGCTTATTGAAATAGAGACCTATTCCGAGCTAGACAAGAGGCCTGGTGTTCTCAAAGACCTTAAAGCCCAGAAGAAGAAAGCAGAGAAGAAGCTTAAGAAAGTAAAAGGTAAAAAGTAAAAAGTGAAAAGTGATAAGTGATAAGTAAAAAGTGATAAGTGATAAGTAAAAAGTGATAAGTAAAAAGTGAAAAGTAAAAAGTGAAAAGTGAAAAATAATTATTTGCTTAAGATAATCTCTTCTATAACCCTTGGATAGTTAGCATGCTCAAGAGTATGAATCTTTTGAGCAAGGCTTTCTACCGTATCATCCTTATCTACCTTGCATTTGGCTTGGAAGATTATCTCACCTTCGTCGTATCTAGGGTCTACATAGTGTATGGTAATACCCGATTCTTCCTCCTTGTTCTCAATTACTGCCCCATGCACCCTGTCTCCATACATG
>FZPS01000082.1_pt133 | contig 12747 bp, 13 predicted proteins | sample 1817821 | NCBI WGS metagenome assembly FZPS01 (sample SAMEA104158645, study PRJEB21678) | metagenome | place: Germany | collected 2015-04-21 | reverse complement strand
GGCCGTCTTGGGGTTGATACGCCAGACATCCAGCGGCTTGGCCAGCCATCCCTGCAGGTAGGAGGAATCGACCCAGCGTACATTGCCCAAGAGGCCGCTGGTGACGATGTGGCGTGCAAAACGGGTCGTCCAATGGCCCAGATACGTATGAGCCAGGCAGAAGGGGACCTTCTTTTCTTCCACGATCTTGACCAGCTTCACGGCTTCATCAGAGTTCAGGGTGATCGGCTTTTCACAGAAGACCGGGATGCCTGCGCTGATGGCTTTGTAAGCGGGGTCAAAGTGGACATGGTTGGGGGTTACGATCAGTACGTAGTCCAGCTTTTCGCTTGCGGGCGCGGTTTTCTGCGCCTCGATCATGGCGTCATAGGATTCATAACCCTTGATGGGGTAGGGCCAGTTTGCGGCTTCTTCCAGGGCCACTTTGGGGTCTGGGAAGAGTGCGCCGGCCGTGACACGGCGTGTGCCGTCGAAGTGGATTGCTTTTTGATGGGGCTGCACAATGAAAGCGCCTTTACCGCCGCCAATCAAACCAACATTTAGGGGTCTATTAGACATAATTCAATACTCGTTAAAATAAAATATACTCTCTGCTCCCGCACTGCGCTTCCCCTCTGGAGGAGAGGCCGCCGGGCTCTAACTATTCGTCGTTGGAAAGTTTAGCCCAGTGAGAGCCGCCGCCGCAAGGCTTTTTTCTTTGGTTGGCTCTTTATTAAACTCCCATAAACAGGGAGAGGGGCAGAAGTAAATAAGGAGGTTGACAAAATGGCAATTTATGCTACTGTTTGTCAACCGCAAATGCGGTTGACAAAATTAGTATGATCCCCCGCCGGTATATGTTTTAGTTTAAGAGAGGAGGGGAGAGTAAAATATGAGTGATGTTTTTGCAGAGAGATTGAGAAGGGCCAGGAAGATGAGGGGTTTATCGCTGGATGAGCTTAGCTGCCAGAGCGATGGAATCGTTTCAAAGCAGGCTTTATGTAAGTATGAGCATGGACAAATGAAACCTTCGAGCAAGGTCCTCATCGCTTTAGCCAATGCTTTGGAGGTGAGTCCGGACTATCTATTGAAGCCACCTTCTGTTTCCATCGAGTCAATTGAGTTTCGCAAGAAGAGGAGTTTCTCCGAAAAGAAGCTCGATTCCGTTCGGGAGATTATTCGGTACGAGATAGAGAAATATGTCGAAATAGAAGATATTTTTGGGATTCATCCCGAGGACTCCAAATTGAAAAAAATACAGGTACAAAACAAAGAAGATGTCATCAACGCCGCCAAAAAGATTCGAGAAAAATGGAAATTGGGGGAGGATGGAATCGTCAATGTGGTCAACACTCTTGAAGAAAACGGTATTAAAGTCATTTTACTGCATGATATTGAAAAACTGGATGGGATGTCTTGTTTAACCAGTGGAGGGCCCGTAATTATATTCAACAAGTCTAAAAATGTGGAAAGAGAGCGTCTTACCCTGTTACATGAGCTGGGGCATCTTGTTTTGGATTTTGCCGATTCATTCTCAGAAAAAGAGCGAGAGAAGTTATGCAGCTTATTCGCCAATGAAATGTTGATTCCCCGTTCTGTTTTTCTTGAGATTGTAGGCAATCGTCGTAAAAATATAGAAATGTCTGAACTTAAAGATATTCAGAGCAAATTTGGAATATCAGTTGATGCTCTCATAGTTAAAGCTCGGGAAAACGAGGTGATCAGCGAGCAATCCTACAGGCGATACTGGATACAGAGAAATCAAAAAAAACTTGAAATTGCGGATCAAAGCTATGCACAGCCAGAGGTACCTACCCGCTTTGAGCGCCTTGTACACAAGGCAATCGCAAGTGATGTCATCAGCCTTTCCAAGGCTTCCGAGTTACTTGAAAAACCGCTGGAGTTTGTGAGGGAACAGATAGCGCTTGTGTGATGCAAAGCCTTGTCGTCAGCGATGCGAATATCTTCATTGACCTGTGGAAGCTGGATATGCTGGATATGCTGGATATCTTTTTTCAGCTTCCACTCAAAATACATACAACGGACTTCATCATCAATGAGCTGACAAAAGATGGCATAAAGTCAAGAGTTCTCTATTTTGCTGATCACAAGAAACTTATCATAAAAGAATCGAACAGCGAGGAAATCGAATCTATCAGGGATTTCAACAGCAGGCAAAAAGGACTCTCCTTCCCGGATTGTTCGGTGCTTTTTTTGGCGCAAAAGATGAATTGTAGACTCCTGACTGGGGACAGCAGATTAAAGAGTGTTGCAAAAAAAGAAGGGATTGCGGTTCGTGGTTTGTTGCATGTCTTCGATTTGCTTGTGGAAAAGCACGCAATATTACCCCCAAAAAAAGCGGTTCCATATCTGAAAAGCCTCACTTCTTCAAATGCGAGACTTCCTCTTGAGGAAATTAAATCCAGGATTAAGAAGTGGCAAGTATAAAGTAATTTGTGACGCCCTAAATTCTGTTTTTAACGAATTAAGAGGTCTTTCTTCAATGTCAAGTTCTCCAGAATTAAAGGCGGGCACGTGTTGGGAGTGGCCTGGAAAATAAGGTTGCGCAGGCGGGTGGAGTGATGAGAGAATGGGGACGCTATTTTGAATAGGATAGCCATGCCATAATAATTATGAAAATAGAGCCATTAAATCTGTCGGAAGTAAAAGGGATGATTGAGGGGTTGAACAAGATGGCCAGGAATCTCTGGTGGACTTGGAACTATGAGGCCCAGGAGGTCTTTGAAGCGCTTTCACCGAGGACCTGGCAGAACCAGTTCCACAATGCGGTGGCGGTTTTACGTGAGGTTTCGGGCAAGAACGGCTATGAGCTGTATGCGCGCCTTTTGAACCCCAGTTTTGCACAGAAGGTCAAGCGGGTTCTCAAAAACTTTGAGGATTACATGTCGCGGACCGACACCTGGGCGGCGGCCCATGCGCCCCATTTGGTTGAGAAGTCGGTAGTCTATTTTTCGGCTGAGTTCGGTTTTCATGAATCGCTGCCTATCGCTGCCGGCGGTCTGGGGATGTTGGCCGGGGACCACACCAAATCGGCAAGCGATCTGGGTTTGAATTTTATAGGGATCACCCTCTTTTACAAAGATGGCTATTTCCAGCAGGCTATCAATCAGGATAACTGGCAGGTGGAGACCTACCCGGTGCTCAAGCCGCGGAATCTGGCCATGGAGCCGGTTCTGAAGCCCGATGGCGATCCTCTGTTGGGGCAGGTCAATATCATGGGTGCGCCGGTCTTTTTCCGCGTCTGGAAGACGCATGTGGGACGCAGCAGGCTTTACCTCCTGGATTGCGACGTGGAGGAGAATCCGGGCAACTTGCGCCAGATAACCGCCCGCGTTTATGGTGGCGATACCACCACGCGCATCATGCAGGAGATGGTGTTGGGGATTGGCGGGGTGAAGCTCTTGCGTATGTTGGGGGCTGAGCCAGCCGTCTTCCATATGAATGAGGGGCACTCGGCTTTTCTGGTACTGGAGCTGGCCCGTGAGCAGGTAGCGATGGGCAAGAGCTTCCAGGAGGGGCTTGATTATGCGATTGCGCACTCCACCTTTACCTCTCATACACCGGTTGAGGCCGGTCACGATTACTTCAGCGAGTCTCTGATAAAGTATGCGCTGGGCGACTACGTCACGAGCCTGAAGGTTCCCTTTGAGAAGATTATGGAGCTGGGCAGGGTACATCCCGAAGATAAGAATGAGCTTTTCTGCATGACGGTGCTGGCCCTGAAGGGGAGCCGCAGCGCTAACGGCGTGAGTGAGCTCCATGGGCAGGTCAGCCGCAAGATGTGGCAGAAGCTCTACCCGGGCAAGAAGGAAGAGGAGGTCCCCTTTGGGCATATTACCAACGGGGTTCACCTGGCCGGCTGGATGAAAGGGCATGTTTCGCAGTTCTACCACAGCAAACTGGGCGAGAAGTGGCAAGAGCTGATCAATGAACCTGAAACCTGGAAACAGTTCCTGGATGAGGATTTTATATCGGATGAGGAGATTTGGTCCTTGCGCTACAGGCTGCGCCGCGAGCTGATTGAATTCGCGCGCCGGCGGCTCCTGGCTCAGAACGGGGTTCATCGCAATACGTTCATTGAGTTTGACAGCCTCTTGGACCCCAATGCGTTGACAATCGGTTTTGCCCGTCGTTTTGCGACCTATAAGCGGGCGGTGCTGATCTTTGAGCGCTTTGATGAGATTGTGAAACTGGTCAAGAACCCCTCACGGCCGGTTCAGTTTATTTTTGCCGGCAAGGCGCATCCGCGCGATGACGAGGGCAAGAAATATATCCAGAACATTATCCATCAGAGCAAACACTCTGAGCTGGCCGGGCGCCTGGTCTTTCTGGAGAACTATGATGTCCATATCGCGCGGCAGATGGTTGCCGGATGCGATATTTGGCTCAATAACCCGCGGCGTCCATTGGAGGCCTCCGGTACCAGTGGCCAGAAGACCAGCGTCAACGGCTGCCTGAACATGAGCATCATGGATGGCTGGTGGAGAGAGGGCTATGACGGCAGCAACGGTTTCGCGATTGGCCCCGACAGCAACCCCGATAATGTGGAGGAGCAGGACCGAGTGGATAGCGCCAATCTCTTCCGCGTCCTGACCGAAGAGGTGGTGCCGGAGTTCTTTGACCGCGGCCCCGATGGTCTGCCCAAGCTCTGGATTAACCGTATCCGCCACAGCTTTGCCACGCTGCCCGGGCAGTTCAATACGACCCGGATGGTGAGAGACTATGTGGAGAAGTATTATCGCTAATCTCGTTTGATTATTTGGCCCCTCAGTTGATTTGTCGGCTGAGGGGTCTTCTCTTCAGAGCTGCTGATGCAGACTGGAGGAAAGAAAAAAGAGCCACTCCCAGAAGATGAAAAAACATATCCTCTCTCAAACAGTGGAAAGACTCGAAGAAGAGTTTCTCGCATGGGGTGAGCAGCGCTGGAGGGCCGGACAGTTGCTTGACTGGATTTACCGTAAACATGTTTCCAGCTTTGCCGCCTGCACCAATCTCTCTAAGACGCTCCGGCAAAAGCTTGAGGGTCACTTCTCTTTTTACATTCCTCCGCTCCTGCACCAGAGCGACCCGGGCGACGAGACCCAGAAGTTCCTCTGGAAGCTTGAAGATGGGAGTCTGGTGGAGAGCGTTCTGCTCGAGGCGCCTTCGGAATCGGAATCGACACAGGAGGGGAGGGGGAGCGCGGGACGCAAAACGCTTTGTCTCTCCACACAGGTCGGTTGCGCTTATGGGTGTAAGTTTTGTGCCAGTGGGCGCTCTGGCTTTGTTCGCAACCTGACTGCGGCTGAGATGGTGGAGCAGTTTCTGGGGGTTGAGCGCTGGAACCGGGCTCGTGGCTATGACTTACCAGAGCGCTGGATTAGCAATATCGTCGTGATGGGGATGGGTGAGCCGCTGGCCAATTATGAAGAGCTTCTCTGCGCGCTTTCGATATTGAACGCCCCCTGGGGTGGCGGAGTGGGAGCGCGTAAAATCACGATTAGCACCAGCGGACTTGTACCGGAGATACTGCGGCTGGCTGCAGAGCCCGAGCAGTATCGGCTGGCGATTTCGCTTCATGGAGCCAGTGACGAGGTCCGCAGCCGCATCATGCCGATTAACCGTAAATATCCGCTTGCGGCGCTATTGAAGGCGTGTGGAGAATATCAGCGTGCCAAGGGGCGGATGATCTCTTTCGAATATATTCTGATTGAGCGCCTGAACGATACGCCAGAGCAATGCCACGGTCTGGCGGCGATTGCACGGCGCTTCCATGCCCATGTCAACCTGATTTCCTATAACCGCGTAGAGGGGTGCGACTTCAGCCGACCGCCGGCAGAGGTGATTCAGCGCTTTTACCGCGAGCTTCTGAGCCTTGGGGTTTCCACCACGCTCAGGCAGGAAAAAGGCGGCGATTTGGACGCCGCCTGTGGTCAATTACGACTCAGAAAAATGCAGGACCTTGCAGAAGGTCCCTTCCCTTCCTAGAACTTCAAGCCGATAGAGGAGACCAACTGCAGGTCGTTCTTGTCGATGCCCTTAGCAGGGTGAGAATCGTACTTGTCGATCAGGGTGAAGTTAAAGGTCATGTTTTTGTAGAATGCCCAGGAGACTCCGGCTTCCAGGATCATGCGGTAGACGTTCCAGTCTTCGGCTTTCGGGCTGAAGGTGAGCTTCTGGACGAAGTTCAAATCCTTAACAATCTCCCAGGTGAAGCTTTCGCCAAAATCGATGAAAAGATCATTACGCGTTTTTTCGGTGGCGTAGTGATAGCTCTGATAGGAAGCACCAGCCGAGGCATCCAGCGCCATATTGTCTTTCTTGAGGATGTGGTAGCCCAGACCACCGCCGATGGTGTAGTAGTAATCGATATCTCTGATGTTATCGTAGCCACCGGTTGGCTGTCCATAGATGAAGAGTTTGTTCGGGATAGCGTCATATTCCAGACGGTAGGATGTATCAAGCTTATCGGCCGAGGGCTCGCCCTTGTTCTTTCCGTAGGTGAGTTTACCATCCCACATACTCTTCCAGCGTTCAAAGCCGTGGTTGGCCTTGACACGGCCAAAATAGTTCATGTAATCGCTGGCTCCGTAGCCGGCATCCAGACCAAACTGGAGCTCACCGCCGAAGTTTGAGAAGAATTTACCGACAAAGGTAACCGGTTCAGTTGGCTCTTCAATGGCCTCGACAGCTTCTGCGACCGCTTCGGGTGCAGGGACCACCTCGGGTGCCGGTGCAGGTACTTCCACTTCGGGCAGGTCCCCTTCCACGACGACGGGCGTGCGGCTGACGATTTGGTCCAAGGGCAGAGTAATCGTGCTCCCGAACGCTGTTAAGGCCACCACTTCGGTCTCGGACTGAGTCTGGATAATACCGGTAATCCGGTCACCATTTTTGAGTTGGAAGACCTGTGGGGGTGCATCATTGGCATAGAGTGAGGCAGAACAGATAGCAACGCCTGCCAGAACAAGATGTTTAAAGTACGGCTTCATAGACAAAATTTTGTGCCCATTGAGCGGGAACACACGGGGAAAAGTCTGTAAAAAAAATTGAATCAGGGCAAGCAGTTTTTTATTTTGCAATAAAAAGCGAGTATCTGTAATTAAAGATATGCGTTACAGGATAGAGGCAAGGAGGGTTAAAAGGGGTAAAAAAGATTTTATTTTCATTTCGAGCTTGCCTATTCGCTCCTGGAAATTCAAAAGTCTGGATTTTGAGTTTGACAATTCAGGTCCGGTTTTGGAGACTCATTCTTGTGCGTGAGTCCCTTTTTGAGCGCCTGTTATTGGTAAAAAGAAAAGGAAACAGGCAAGGGCAAGCGGAACAGGAGCAGGATGGAATTTCCGAAACCGACAAAACAACAGGCCAGATGGCTATGGCATAGTCTCACCGCCCTGGCGATTGGTGTCCTGGTTGCGATGGCTGTCTTTCTGGTATGGGGAGGTGCCTGGCTGGCCAGCAAACTCTCGGCCGTTTTGATTCCGCTGGCTGCCGGCGGTATCATTGCCTGCCTTCTGGACCCGCTGGTCGTCTTTTTGGAGAGAAGGAAAATCCCGAGGCGCTGGGGAGTTCTTCTGGTTCTTTTGGTTTTGGGGGCGATCCTGGCGCTGGTTCTGGCCTGGATCATCCCTTTTCTGGTAGTAGAAATCAATGACTTCATCAAAAGCCTGCCAAGCTATCTCGATAAGCTCCAGGTGTATTGGGAGACGCAAATCCATCAGCTCAATGAAAGCCTGGCTGCTTCAGGCTGGGGTGACCGCGCTAAAATCGCCTGGGACCAGGGCATCAGCGATTCCCTTCAGAAATGGGGCAACAGCGCTTTTGCATTTGTCGGGAGCTGGATTTTGGGTCATCTGAGCCGGATACTTTCTCTGGGGAGCTTTGTGATCGGTATCCTGCTCGTGCCGATCTATACCTACTATTTTCTCGTGGAACGTGAGGCGATCACCCTGCGCTGGAAGAATTATGTGCCGCTGTGGGAATCCAAAGCCAAGGAGGAAGCTGTCTGGTTTTTGAACACGGTGAGTGAATCGATGGTGGTCTTCTTCCGCGGTCAGGTATTGGTCGCGCTGTGCGAAGGGACTCTTCTGACGATTGGTTTTCTCCTGATCGGGATGAAATATGCCATCCTGATTGGTGCGGTGGCCGGTATTTTCAGCATCATTCCTTACCTGGGGATCGCCCTGAGCATTATCCCCGCGGTTCTGCTTGCGTTGGCGCAGTTTGGGACCTGGACCGAGCCGCTTCTGGTGGTGATTGTCTACGTGGCGGTTCATCTTTTTGATGGTTATATTGTTTTCCCCAAAGTGATTGGCGACCGGGTGGGGATGCACCCTGCGATTATTATCGTGGCGGTGCTTGTGGGTGCTACGCTGATGGGAGGGATATTGGGGGCCATTTTGGCCATTCCGGTCACAGCCGTCCTTCGTGCTTTGATGTTCCGCTATGTCTGGATGCGGGGCCAGGATATCAGCCTCCTTACGGGTAATGGCTCGGGAGCCTCACCGCCCGCTTCAGCGGAGCCCGGCACCGAAGGGAAATAAAATTTCGATGACAAGCACGATTGTTCCTTATTTATACGTCTCTCTGGGGGGAGCCGCGGGCAGCGCATTGCGCTATGGAGTGGATGCGTGGTTCGGCAAGAGCTTTACCACTTCATTTCCCCTGGGTACTTTGGCGGTCAATGTGAGCAGTTGCTTCCTGATGGGTATTTTTGCGGCGCTTGCTTTTACGCGCGGTGGCTGGATGGGGAATGAGGGGAGGTTTCTCCTGATGGTTGGTTTTTGTGGCGGCTACTCCACGCTCTCAGCGCTGGGGCTCCAGAGCGTTTCGCTCTTCAAGCTCCACCAATACGGCTATGCATTCCTCAATATGGTGGGGACTCCGATCCTTTGCACGCTGGTTCTCTGGGCGGCTTATGCTCTGGGGAGCTGGCTCTTTGCGGTCAGGCTGAGCAACTGAGAGGAAGAGAAAATAAGATGAAACGCATTGAAGATTGTCGGCTATATACCTTTATTGACGGGGCTTATCTAAACGGACGCAAGCCAACCGATATAGCAAAGGCATTGATTGATGGCGGCTCGGATATCATCCAACTGAGGATGAAGGATGCCGGGCTGGAGGAGACTCTGGAGATAGCGAAAGCGGTGATAAAGATCACCCGGGCGGCCTCCATTCCGTTGGTGATAAATGATCATCCGCAAGTGGCCGCTGCCGTGGGGGCCGAATATCTTCATCTGGGACAGGAAGATTTTTTCGACGCCGGCTACCGGAAGGTAAGCGAAGTGCTCCAGCCGCTAAAGTCGGCGGCTTTTCAGGTCGGGCTCAGCAGCCATGCGCCGGAAGAGGCGCTCAAGGCTGAGGCGGCGGGCGCGGTCTATCTGGGAGTCGGGCCGGTTTATGCGACCGGGACCAAGCCGCAGGCCAGGCCGGTGACCCTGGAATATGTACGCTGGGCGGCAACGCATCTGCAGTTGCCGTGGTTTGCGATTGGAGGAGTCAAGCTCTGGAACTTGCCGGAGCTGATGGAGGCTGGTGCGCGGCGGATATGCGTGGTCTCGGATATCTTGAATGCGAAAGATATAGCGAGCCAGTGCCAGCGCTACCGTGCTCTGCTGGAGGAAGCTTAAAACCCAGGCCGCGGATGAACGCGGTTGAAGTCAGGCACTTGTGATGAGGCTACTCAGAACCTCTTCTATTTCTGTTTGGGACTAACCAAAGGTGGGGTACAGAGGGGGTGTTCAGGTAATTTTCAGGCTTTTCTGGGATTTTTGAATTTGTGTAAGTGGTTGGATTTGAAGCCGTTTCAAATGGTCGGGGCGGAGAGATTCGAACTCTCGACCTTCTGAACCCCATTCAGACGCGCTAGCCAGGCTACGCTACGCCCCGACCAAGTTATGGCAGGAGTCCTGCCAACGGAGGTTGATACTAGCGAAGTATTAGGAAAATACAATCTTTTTCAGGAGATTTTCGCAAAAACCTCCGTTTTCCCTTGAAAGAGCGGGGTGAAGGCAGGTTTTGGGGAGGTTTCAGGCTCCGCTACCGAGCGAAAGAATGTACCGGGCCGCCTGGCCAAGGTTATCGCAGATATGGGCCCGCTTTGCCAGTGAGGGGTCGCGTTCTTCTTCGCGGCGTCCTTTGCCGGTACGGACCAGAATGGATTCCCTCAGGCCGGCGTTCCATCCGGTTTCCAGGTCCACCCGTTTATCACCGATGATGAACGAGTCTTTCAGGCTCAAACCGAAGCGGTCGCGTGCCTGGAAGAGAAAATCGGGTTTGGGTTTGCGTCCAAAGGAGGGGGCATCCGGTTTTTCGGGGGCAATGTAGTAGGCCAGAATTTCAACATCCCACGGTTTGAGTATCTCGGAGAGCCGTTCATTGACGGCATGGACCGCCTCCAGAGGGAAATAGCCGCGGCCGACGCCCGATTGATTGGTCACGACAATCAGCGCATAGCCGGCCTGCCCGAGCATCTGCAGACCTTCACCGGCTCCCGGGCAGAGGATCAATTTCTCCGGCTCATGCAGGTAGTGCAGGTCTTCATTGATGGTGCCGTCACGGTCCAGAAACACGGCAGGCTGGTTCGCGCGGTTCATATTGTCGGCTGGGGAGAAAGGGTTTGCAGAATTTCCGCGGGCGTGGCGGTGGCGGTGCCGACTTTTGCGACGACGACTCCGGCGGCATGGTTGGCCAGGATGGCCGCTTCTTCCAGAGTTGCTCCGGCGGCCACTGCGGCGGTGATGCTGGCGATCACGGTATCACCCGCACCTGAGACGTCAAAAACCTCCCGCGCGACCGTCGGAATATGAATCGGCTCCTTTGCAGGCTGGCAGAGGAGCATCCCGTGCTCGCCCAGGGTAATCAAAATATGGGCCGGAGCGCAGATTTGCAGGAGTTTTTCGACCACCTGCCGGAGCTCGGTATCTTCCAGGGGCGAATCGTTTGAAGGGCCTTCATCGGCCAGTGCGGCCAGCTCGAAGGCCTCCTTGCGGTTGGGGGTGATGAGGCTGGCACCGCTGAGGTCAAGCCGATGGCTCGGTTTGGGGTCCAGGCTGAGCCAGACGCCTCTGGCCTGGCACTCCTGTTTGACGAAATCAAGCAGCTCCTGGGTCAGAATGCCCTTATTGTAATCGGCAATGATGAAGGCTTTGGCCTCGGGCAGGAGACGGAGAATATCGTTCCGAAGTTTTATCTCTGCGCTCGGGCTGAGCCGCAGCCGCTCTTCGCGGTCGAGCCGCAAGAGCTGTTGGCCGGAAGCCAGAATGCGCGTCTTGGTCGGGGTGGGGTAGTCGAGCAGCTCCAGAATGGCATCCACCGGTATCTGGTCCCGCTCCAGGAGATGTTTGAGGGCGGCTCCGGAGTCATCGCATCCGACGGCACCGGCGGGGAGAACCCGTGCGCCGAGCTGCGCAAGGTTGCGAGCGACATTGGCAGCGCCGCCGGGGACGGTCGTCTCGCGTGCAAAGTGGACGATCGGAACCGGCGCCTCGGGGCTGATCCGCTTGACGTCGCCCCAGATATAGCGGTCCAGTATCAGGTCGCCCAGAACCAATATGCGGGTCCTGGGGAGGGTGTTTAGAATCTCCTCGGCACGTGCCTGATCCAGTGCGGGAGCCGGTTGTGGGGAGGGGCTCATTTTTAGTTAGGGCAGGTCGTCCAGGAACTCGGTCATCGGGGATGTGGCCGAAGCGGTTTGGCTTGCAGCGGCCAGCCCGCTTTCGTAAGCGATTCTGCCGGCCTCGACAGCCAGGCGGAAGGCGTGAGCGACTCGGACCGGATCCCCGGCGGTTGCGATGGCCGTATTGACCAGCACGGCATCGGCGCCGATTTCCAATGCCTGGGCCGCCTGGCTCGGTGCCCCCAGCCCGGCATCCACCACTACCGGAACGCTCGCCTGCTCAATGATGATCCGGATTTGGTCGAGGGTCTTCAACCCCTGGTTGGAGCCAATGGGCGAGCCCAGAGGCATCACCGTCGCGCAGCCGGCTTCCTGGAGATGCTTGGCCAGGACAGGGTCCGCATTGATATAGGGCAGGACGGTGAAGCCTTCCTTGACCAATTCTTTGGCGGCGGCCAGCGTTTCGATCGGGTCCGGCAGGAGGTAGCGCGGGTCGGGGTGGATTTCAAGCTTGATCCAGTTGGGCAGCCCTGCGGCCCGCGCCAGCCTGGCCAGCCGTACCGCCTCATGCGCATTGGATGCACCGCTGGTATTGGGCAGAATCAGGCAGGCCTCGGGGTCGATAAAATCAAGGATATTGGCAAAGGGGTCCGCCACGGCGGAGAGGTTTGCCCGCCGCAGCGCAACCGTCACGATCTGGGCACCTGAACTCTCGATCGCCTTGCGCATCATCTCCGGAGAAGAAAACTTCCCCGTTCCCATAAAAAGTCGTGAGTCAAACTCGCGATCCGCTATTTTTAATTTTCCCGTTGTCATGGGCGGTCTCCGCTCAAGAAGCATAAACCCATTCGGAAGCGGTTTCAACGCAAAAGCCTTTTATGACACGCCATCGGCAAACACGACCGCAGATTACGCAGATTCCCACAGATTATTTAAAAAGGATAACCGGATGCGGAGCATACCATTCTCAAGCATCCCGTAGGGATGCCAGAGCATAGCCAGGGGTCGCAGACCCCTGGTAAGGATGAGAGAAAAATCCCCACCCGACCCCGTAGGGGTCGCAGCAAATCCGAGGTATGCGGAGCATACCCATCCCATAGCCCGGGGTCGCAGACCCCGGGGAAACATCCACCCCACGACCCCACCACGAC
>FZPS01000094.1_pt718 | contig 12753 bp, 11 predicted proteins | sample 1817821 | NCBI WGS metagenome assembly FZPS01 (sample SAMEA104158645, study PRJEB21678) | metagenome | place: Germany | collected 2015-04-21 | reverse complement strand
GGTGTGTCCCCCAGCACAGTGTCGAAGATCCTCAATCAAAAAGACTTCGGTTCCCCTGAAACTCGCCGTAGAGTGATGGAAGCAGTGGAAAAACTTGACTACCGTGTGAATGCTATCGCCCGCAGTCTCGTAACAAACTACACCGATACAATTGGGCTGATCATCCCGGACTTGTTCAATCCAGTGTTTTCAATTGTAGCTCACGCAGTGGAAAAGGCCACTCGCGCCTACGGCCTGAGGTTGTTAGTGGGCACCACTGACCGCAATGCTCAGGTTGAGCGGGATTATGTGAACTTGTTTGTAGAAAGCAAGGCGGACGGCGTAATTTTCTATGCCGCGCTTAATCCTGAAAACATCCTCCGCATTAAGCGGCAGAACATCCCGGCAGTGATTGTGGAACGCCCTTCACATGTGCCTGATACGGACATTATCGGCGTGGATAACCACCACGGAGGGAAGATCATTACCGAACATCTGCTCAGTCAAGGGCGGCGGGTAGTAGGCCTGATTGTAGGACCGCCCGAAGGCGAGGTGGAGCGGGAACGGATTGCTGGTTACCAAGCAGCGTTAATCCAGGCTGGCATTAAACCGGATCCTGAATTAATGGCGGTTTGTGATTACACCATTGAGTCAGGTTTTACTGCCATGGAAAATCTCTTGGAGAGACGGCCGGACATAGATGCGATCTTTGTAGGGTGCGATATTATGGCCGTGGGAGCCCTGCGCTATCTGCATGTGAAGGGGATCAAGGTGCCAGACGACATTGCTGTGGGAGGATACGACAATACCCTGTCCCAGTATACTACTCCCCTGTTGACCACGGTGGCCCAGCCTTTTGACCTCTTGGGTGAAGAGGCCATGCGGGTGTTAGTTGACCGCATTCGGAAGAAGCGGCGCATGCCTTACCAGCAGATCCGGTTCACCCCGGAGCTCATCGTTCGGGAATCTACTGCGGTCATGGAAAAGTCACTCTCCTAGAATTGATGCTGGTTTATGCTCGGGCGGGAAAACGTTGTACTAAAGCTGCCTAGGTGACATCGTTCGATATGCAGAATGAGGTGTTCTCACAGATGGGCAAGGCCCTGAAAAGACAATTTCTTCCCTGGCTTTTCTTACTACCAACGGTGTTAGGTTTCATTGTGTTTTCTTGGTATCCTATTGTCCTGGGCTTGATAGTCAGTTTACAAAAATACCATCCCATCAGACCGCCTCAATTTGTGGGTCTGGCGAACTTCGAAACCCTATTTTCCGATCCACTTTTTGTCACGGCCTGGAAGAATACTGTTGAGTTTTCCCTGCTGTCACTGTTAATCGGTTATCTAGTGCCAGTAGTGTTAGCCATCTTGGTTAACGAAGTTCGGCGGGGCAAGTCGTTTTACCGGATTGCTTACTATCTGCCCGCAGTGTTGCCGGGAGTTGTGACAGCTGTGCTGTGGCGGTGGTTGTACGATCCTGGCGTGGGGCTTTTGAACACTGTCATCCGTGTCTTTGGGGGCCAAGGGCTGCCCTGGCTCATGTCAGCGGATACAGTCATCCCGTCTCTCGTGTTTATGGCAACCTGGGCAGGGTTCGGCAGGAACTTGTTTACCGGCTTGGGCGCTTGACTCATAGATCGCATCACAGATTTTGGTCAAGACCAACCCGTGCTCTGCAGAGGTAAGGGGAGGTTTGCCGGTGGTGCAGCATTCAATGAAGTCGTTGACCATATTGAGGCGGTCATCGTCTTTGGGCAGGGTGGGATGGATTGTCACAGGCCGATCAAACTTGTTTGTATACACTGTCAGGGAGTCGGGGGATAAAGTCAGTCCACCTTCGGTCCCGAAGACCTCTACGCCCCACCGATCAGGTCCGTGGTAGGCCCAACTCGTTTCCAGCGAGATGGCACTTCCGTTCTCAAACGTGATGAGGGCTGAAGCAAAATCTTCAACATCGAAGTAACCGTCAGGTTCGAAAGAACCCCAATCACCTCTGCCTTGACCCCGCACACCGAACTTGCTGTAAGTACGGGCGGCAACGTGTACGGGCTTGGGATAGCCCATGAAATACAGGCAGAGGTCCAGGACATGAACACCAATGTCCACGCATGGCCCTCCTCCAGCCTGCGCCTGGCGGGTAAACCAGCTGCCCCAGCCAGGAATGCCACTGCGGCGCATGTACACGCATTTCCCGTAGTAGATTTCGCCAAACTCAGCCGCATATTGCTTTGCGGCAGCAGCTGCAGCACCATAGCGGCCCTGCGTGGAGATGAGGAGCGTCTTGTTGGTCTCTCTTTGCACTCGGACCATTTCTGCAGCAGCGGCACTATCAATTGCCATGGGTTTTTCTGTGAGGACATGCTTGCCAGCGCGCATGGCAGCAATAGCCACCTCTGCGTGGAGGAAATTCGGCAGGCAGATCACAATGGCATCGATTTCGTCCATTTGGAACAGCTCGCGGTAGTCACTGACCTGCACGGGGATTCCATATTGTCGTGCAAAGGCGTCGCGCTTTGGTGCGTTGATTCCTGCTACGGCCGCAACCTCTACCCCGGCTTTGCGGAAGGCGCTCACATGTGCATGAGCCACACCGCCGGTCCCGATCAGGGCTACTTTGAAGGGCTTGTTCCTTTTCATGGGCTCTCTCTCCTTTCGATTTTTAAAACAATTCTAGACACTAATTTAATGTCCTTCCTGTAAAAACGCAATTTTCTTGATGGAAATGGGGCAGGTTTGGGGGAATTTGTAGAGAAATATTATAAATGTGGAACATATAAAAATCTCTTTATTGAAGTACATGACAATGCAAAAGGATGTGAACGACATGGGCACTAAGCTGGCAGAGCAGTATCTGGAAGCAGCCAAAGCTGCACTAGAGGAAATCTACAGCGTTCAACAGGAGACGCTCGTGAAGGCAGCGGAGGTGATTGCGGCATCCTTAATCGACGGCGGTGTGCTGCACGTTTTCGGCAGCGGGCACTCGCACATGATAGCCCGGGAGATCTTTAACCGAGCCGGGCAGCTCATTCCCGTCAGCGCTATTGTAGACCGTTCTGAGGGGAAAGCAGAGCGCTGTGAAGGTTACGCTGAACGGCTGCTGCGCTATTACGACTGGCGGCCGGGCGAAGTGGTGATTGTGATCTCCAATTCGGGTCGGAATGCACTGCCGATAGAGGTGGCACAGAAGGCTAAAAGGGATGGGCTGACAGTCATTGCCCTCACCAGCATGCGCCATACCGGCCGGGTAAGTTCCCGCCACTCCAGCGGCAAGCGCCTATTTGAGCTGGCAGATCTCGTGGTCGATACCTGCACTCCCTACGGCGATGCCGCGATTGAACTCCCGGGAACCAACTTAAAGGCCGGTCCCCTCTCGACCGTTGCTGGGGCGGCGGCAATTAACATGCTGATGCTGACCGTGATGGAGAAGTACTTGGAGCAGGGTCAGGTTCCCCCGATCAGCCGAGGCATTAATATCGACGGCACCGAAGATGAGATCGTTCGGCTGCGGCGGAAATATATGCATCGAATCAGGTTTGAATAATCTAGGAGGTGTGCCTATGGCAGGGGCGCGTGTCAGGTTAGGGTTAAGTCGGTTCTTGGATAATCCCAGAGAATATGTTGGTGACGGTCGGGTTGGTTTGGTGGCGAATTACAATGCAGTGAATGAAAAGGGCAACCCCCTTATCTTAGCGCTTCACGAACACCCAGATGTCAACCTCACTGCGATCTATGTTCCGGAGCACGGCTTGTGGGGTGCGGAGCAGGCTGGTGTGCGGGTCGGCCACGGGGTAGACGATGTGACGGGCGTGCGGGTGTTCAGCCTGTACGGGGAGAATCTCAAACCGACTCCAGAGATGCTGGCAGAGGTGGACGTCCTGTTAATCGATACTCGGGACATGGGCTGCCGCTACACTACGGGCAGCTCCACGATGGTGCTGTGCATGGAGGCGGCTGCGGAGTTGGGTAAACCTGTGGTAGTTATGGATAGGCCAAATCCGCTGGGTGGTACTGTGCTGGAAGGCAATGTCCTCCACGAGGATTTCCGCTCATTCGTGGGCTTCCACACAATTTCTATTAAGCACGGGCTTACCGCCGGGGAATTGGCTGTGATGTATAACACTGAAACGGGGCTGAATGCAGACCTCACGGTAGTGCAGATGGAAGGCTGGGAGCGGGAAATGCTGTATCCCGAAACGGGCCTCTTGTGGGTAAGCTCGCCCAATCTGCCCACATTTGAATCCATCGCTGTCTATCCAGGCACGTGCTTGTTTGAAGGTACAAACTGTTCAGAAGGGCGGGGCACCACGAAGCCGTTCCGTCTGATTGGGAGCCCGTGGCTGGATGAGGTCCGGCTGGCCAAAGATCTGAACTCCGCGGGACTGCCAGGTGTGGTGTTTCGGCCGACCCGCTTCATTCCCTTGTACTCCAAGTACAATGGTGAGGTGTGCCGGGGGGTTGAGGTGCATATCACGGATGTAAATGCCATTGAGCCTGTTCGTCTCGGAGTACTCATGGTGTACATGATACGCCAGCAGGATATCGAGCGGTTCCAATGGCGCGGCTTTGAAGATCAAGCCACAGGCGGGCGGATTTTTATCGATCTTTTGACCGGTGGTACCCAGTTCCGGCAGTGGATTGACGAGGGGCGAACTCCCGACGAGATTATGGAAGTCTGGCGGCCTGAACTGGCAGCTTTCGCGCAGAGGCGAGAGCAGTATCTGCTGTACTGAGCTTGGGAGAGGAGTCAAAACAGTGAAAGTCACGGCTTTTATAGGTGCGAGAGTGGTTACGCCTTCGGAGGAGATCCCTGCCGGCGTTGTAGTAGTGCAGGGCTCGCAAATTGCAGGGGTATATCCGGATGTGGACGATTTTCGTCAGGCCACGGGGGATATTGAGGCCGATGAGGTCAAGGTAGATGGACTTATCCTCTGTCCCGGATTCATCGATATCCACATTCATGGGCTGGCGGGCGGTAGGGTCACAGACGGTCCAGATGCCGTGGCCCGCATGTGTGCTGAGCTGCCTCGCTTTGGCGTGACGTCGTTTCTGCCCACAATTGGGGCGGAGCCGCTGGATCGCATGGAAAAAGCCATCCATGATGTGGTGGAGGGTTCATATGCAGGGGCCAGCATTGCTGGGATCCACTTGGAAGGCCCGTTTATTAACAGCCAGCGGCGGGGTGCCCAGCGGGAAGATGCGATCATCCCTCCCTCTGTTGATGTCATGGCTCATCTGTTCGGGCGAGCCAAAGGTATGCTGCGCCTTGTTACCCTCGCACCTGAGCTCGACGGGGCCGGTGATGTCATCAAATACCTCCGAGAGCAGGATGTGGTTGTTGCGGCAGGGCACTCGGACGCCACATATGCCGAGATGGTTAACGCTTTTGCCGCCGGTGTGCAGCTCGTGACCCATACTTTCAACGCGATGCGGCCGCTGCAGCAGCGGGAACCCGGGGTTGTGGGTGCCGCCCTCGCGTATGACGGGGCCGCCTGTGAGATCATTGCCGACCTCATCCATGTCCACCCGGCCGTGATCGAGATTCTGCTCCGCTGTAAAGGCGTGGATTCTGTTGTCGTTGTCACAGATGGCAGTGAGTTTACGGGCCTTCCCGACGGTTCGTATACCAAAGCAGATGGGCGGGCGGTGACCGTCAGGGACGGGAGAGTAGAGCTGTCGGGTGGGACAATCGCGGGCAGCGCGGCCCCCATGAGCCGAAGTGTGCGCAACCTCAGGGTGGAGCTTGGACTGGGATGGAGTGAAGTAGTCAAGCTCGTCAGCGCAAATCCAGCACGCGTTATCGGACTCGGTGACAGGAAGGGGAGCATCAGTCCTGGCAAGGACGGAGATCTGGTTTTTCTTGATGATGGTGGCGAGGTCCATGCAGCGTACGTGATGGGCAGACTAGAGTACAGTCGGGACAGCGATTGGCCTGCTAAGTGATTGTCAACTCTTGCAAGAAAATTTACCGATTCAATCCTTCAAAGAAGGGAAACTCGCTGACTTGTTGAAGTGATTAGTTAATTATCATAAACAAGTCAGGGAATTAAAAAGGCTTGCGATATGGATGTACAGTGGAAAGAGGCGATCGAGGAGCAGACGTGGGTATTGGGCATCGATGGGGGAGGTACCAAGACGGTCTTTGCCGCCTGCGACCTGCGGGGCACAGTGCTTGGCCTGGTAGAGACGGGTGGTACCAACCCGCGCCGGATCACGCCGAGGAAAAGCGCGGCGATCATCAAAGAAGGCGTCACTGCCCTGGAGGAGCAGGTTTCCTTGGACCGAACCCAGTGTGCTTCCATCTACGCGGGAATCGCTGGTTTCACATTTGACCAATTGGCAAGGTCCTGCCTTACCGCGGCATTAGCAGAGCTTGGTTTTGCCTGCCCTATTACTGTCGAAGGAGATTTGCGCTGTGCGTGGGCAGGCGCGACCGGTTTTGCCCCAGGGATAGTTGTGGGAGCTGGTACCGGTTCTTTTGCCTACGGAGAGGTGCCGGAGGGAGCCTCCGTATTAGTAGGAGGATGGGGACCCCACGTCGGCGACGATGGGAGCGGCTTTGCGTTAGGTAGAGATGCCCTCAAAGCTTGCTGTAAAGCAGTAGATGGCACTGGTCCGGCCACCGTTTTGGTGGAGATGATCATAGAGCGCCTTACCCTGGCAAGCATGCGCTCTCTAGCAGACACCCTGCAGGGAAGCCAGAACGCGACAGCACTGATTGCGAGTTTGACCGAGCTGGTGTTCCAAGCCTTCCGCCAGGGTGATGGGGTGGCAGAAGAGATTATCAAGCGGGGTGCGGCGGAGCTTGTGCAGGCCGCTATGGCTGTACGCAGACGTCTGTTTGCCGGCGAACATCGAGTGGATGTATTTCCCCTCGGCTCCGTGTTTACTCATCAGCCCAGCTATGTGGATCTCTTCCAGGCCAAACTCCGGGAGGTATCGCCGGGTGATGTAGTCAAAAAGCCGCTGTTGCAGCCCTATGAAGGAGCGCTCCTGCTGGCTCTGAGGGATGTGCGCGCTGAACACGACTGGGACACGGTTCTGGCGAACCTGTCTCACAGAGCATGAGGCCATAGATGAGAGAGAGGAGGGAGACGTTCAAACAGTAACGCCCGGTCGTTGTGAAGGAACACGGAAATCTTAGAGGAGGTCAGAGGGAAGAATGAAACGACTGACAAAGTTGGTATTGGCAGCGTTAGTGATCAGCTTGATGATGGTTGGTACTGTCTTTGCCTACCAGCAAGCGCCGATGCTGGACAACATGGATCTTCCGCCTATTGAAGAACGGTTGCCTGAGAATCCCATGGTACTCCCCGTGTTTGAGGCCATCGGGCAGTATGGCGGCACCCTGAGGATGTCCATGAAAGACCCCTTCTCCACAGGTGCTGTGCATTCCGGCTTCTTCAGCGAGCCCTTAGTAAAATGGGATCCTACCGGAACCGGCTTTGAGGCCAACCTCGCAGAAAAGTGGGAAGTCTCTGAAGACGGCTTGGTGTACAGATTCTACCTGCGGAAAGGTGTCAAGTGGTCAGACGGGGTACCTCTTACCACTGAAGACATTGAGTTCTGGTACTACGACAATTTGCTCAACACGGACCTTACGCCTGCATTCCCGGTCTGGCTGAGTTCTGGCGGCGAACCGGTGGAACTCCACATCATTGACGACTACACGTTCGAATTCCGCCTCAAGGAACCAAATGCTGTCTTCATTGACAACTTAGCGTTCCAGGCGGGCGGTGCTGCATTCCACTCCATCATGACCGTGCCAAAACACTATCTGAAGAACTTCCATCCAGATTATGTTGATCCAGATGAACTGCTGGCAAAGGCTCAAGCCGACGGCTTTGACACCTGGTACGACTATTACTATGAGAAGCGCGACTTTAGGATCAATCCCGACATTCCCGTGCTTACCGCCTGGAAGCCCGAATCGGGACTCGTAGGTCGGGAAATCCAATACTGGACCAGGAACCCCTATTACTGGAAGGTAGATGAAGCAGGCAATCAGCTGCCCTACATCGATCGGGTTGCGGTTCGGATCGTAGGGGAGAGGGAAATCCTCAACATGATGATTGCCAACGGCGAGATCGATCTGGACTTCGCGAACATGACGCTCCCGGACTATCCATTCCTGAAAGAGCACGAAGAGTCAGGCGGCTACCGTGTCCTGCTGTGGAAGTCTGCTTTCGGCTCGCAGCTGCAGCTGTTCCCCAACTTGTTCCACCAAGATCCTGTGATGCGGGAGCTGTTCAACAACAGAGACTTCCGGATCGCCCTGTCCTTGGCCATCAATCGGGAAGAAATCAATGAGTTCTGCTTCCTCGGCTTGGCTACTCCCCGAGCTGCGGTGATTTCCAATGTCTCGCCCTATCTGCGGCCAGGATTGGACCAGCTGTATGCAGAGTATGACCCGGCGAAGGCCAATGCGATGCTGGACGAACTGGGGCTCGACAAGCGCAATGCCGCTGGCATCCGCCTCCGTCCAGACGGCAAGCCGCTGCAGTTTGTGATCGAGTATCCCATGACCACCGAGTTCGGTCCCTACGATGATATCATCGATTTCGTGGCAGGATACTGGCGGGATCTGGGCATCGATGTGGCCGTGAAACCGCTCGGTATTTCCATCCATTTTGACCGTTCCTACACCACGGAGATGGACTTCACGGTCTGGGCTGACGGCCGCGGTCTGCATCCGTTCATCCAACCCAGCTATGTGTTCCCGGCAGAGCCTGGTCGTTCCAATGGTGCTTTGGAGTATGCTCGCTGGTGGAATACGGGCGGTAAAGAAGGAATTAAGCCCGAAGGCGACATCTTGCGGATGATGGAGTTGTATCAAGAGTTCGTGAAGGAGCCCGATCCTGACGTTCGTTTGGAAATCGGCCGCGACCTCATCGAACTCAGCGCCCGCACTATCCTGGGAATCGGAACTGTGGGGCTGGCGCCTATCCCGGTTGTTGCAAAGGACAACCTCCGCAATGTACCTGAGGATGCCACCAGAGACTGGGTCTTGGTCATGATCGGCCATCTCAGACCGGAACAGTACTTCTTCGCTCAATAAAACCTCGGGGGGCGGAAGCTCCGCCCCCCTGCATTTTATGCAGTAGAAAGGAGGTTTTCCATGCTGAACTACATTCTCCGCCAGACTCTGATGATGATTCCAACCCTGATCGTGATTTCGATCATAGCTTTCGCCATCATCCAGCTGCCGCCGGGCGACTTCCTCTCCACCTACGTGAGCCAGCTCACCGCATCCGGTGCAGATGTGGATGATGCGACAATTCAGGCGCTAAACCGCCGCTATGGGTTGGATCAGCCCATCTATGTCCAGTATATCAAGTGGGTGACTGGGATGCTGCGGGGAGACTTTGGTCAATCCTTCGAGTGGAACCGTCCAGTGAACACACTTATTTGGAGCCGCTTGGGTTTGACGGTGCTTGTCTCCTCCGTCACGATGATCGTTACTTGGCTGATCGCCTTTCCCATCGGCGTTTATTCGGCCACGCATCAGTACTCCATTGGCGACTACCTTGCCACCTTTTTCGCGTTTGTGGGGGTAGCCATTCCCAACTTCATGCTTGCCCTTGTGCTGATGTGGATCGCGTTTTCCGTCTTTGGGCAGAGCGTCGGAGGATTGTTTTCTCCAGAATTCATCGATGCACCATGGTCTTGGGCGAGGGTCTGGGATATGCTGAAGCGGCTCTGGATCCCGGTGCTGGTGATTGGGACCGCGGGGACCGCGGGATTGATTCGAACACTGCGGGCAAATCTCCTCGATGAGCTGGGCAAGCCGTACGTGGTAACGGCCCGGGCCAAAGGGGTTTCCGAAAGGCGGCTGCTTTTCAAATATCCGCTGCGTGTGGCACTGATACCTTTCGTCAGTACAGTCGGCTGGATGCTCCCTCAGCTCATCTCTGGTGAGACAATCACCGCCGTTGTTTTGAACCTGCCCACTACTGGACCCCTGCTGCTGCGGGCGCTGCAGAGTCAAGACATGTACCTGGCAGGAAGCTTCATCATGATGCTGAGCGCCCTAACCGTTTTGGGAACCCTGATTTCAGACATTATTCTGGCGCTGGTCGATCCCACTATTCGCTACGAATAGTGCCGGAAGGTTTAGGAGGTGCCAAATGGATAGGCTGAGCAATAATCCCGACTATGAGTTGCTGGAAGAGGATATAGGTACCGAAGACGAGGCCGTTTATGTCGCTTCGCAGTGGCGGCTGATCTGGTGGAAGTTTCGCAGGCATCGCTTGGCCGTTGCAAGCGGAATCGTTCTGCTCATTATTTATACGTTAGCCATCTTCTGCGAGTTCATTTCGCCATATGATCCCACCGCTCGCAACGTAATGCTCACCCACGCACCGCCGCAGCGTCTGCGTTTTGTGGATAGTGAAGGAAACTTCAGTCTGCGTCCTTTTGTGTATGGGTACAAGCGGGAGATCGATCCCAACACGCTGCGCCGGACCTACAGCATTGACACGAGTCAGAAGTACCCCATCTATTTTCTACATCGGGGTACGCCCTACAAGTTTTGGGGGGTGTGGGAGACAGATCTGCACTTATTTGGAGTGCAGGATGGCTATGTGCATCTGCTGGGCACAGATCGGCTGGGCCGCGATATGCTGTCCCGCATCCTATACGGTGCCCGCATCTCCACCTCAATTGGTCTGGTGGGCGTAGCTCTCAGCTTTGTACTGGGAGTGATTATCGGAGGTTTCTCCGGGTATTTTGGCGGTTGGTTTGACTCCATCGTGCAGCGCCTCATCGAGATTCTGCGCTCAATTCCCACGATTCCGCTGTGGATGGGGCTGAGTGCAGCTTTACCGCCCCACTGGCCGCAGGTTCGGGTGTATTTCGGCATCACCATAATTCTCTCGCTGATCGGTTGGACCCAGCTTGCCCGGGTGGTGCGGAGCCGGTTTCTGTCGCTCAGGGACGAAGACTTCGTCACCGCGGCGCGGCTGTGTGGAGCAAGCAGGTTCCGCATTGTGGTCCGCCACATGGTGCCGTCGTTTTTGAGCTACATCATCGCCTCCATTACGCTGGCGATTCCCAGCATGATTCTGGGGGAAACAAGCCTCAGTTTCTTGGGGTTGGGGCTGCAGGCTCCCGCGATCAGCTGGGGTGTCCTGCTGCAAGAAGCGCAGAATGTCCGCACTATTGCCCTGTCGCCGTGGCTGCTCCTGCCAGGCGTGATGGTGTTTATCACTGTGTTGGCGTTCAATTTCTTTGGCGATGGGCTGCGGGACGCAGCGGATCCCTACGCACGCTGACACTGAGTGGAGAGGTGAGTTATGTCAAAGAAACTGCTTGAAGTACGGGATCTGGCGACCCATTTTATCCTGGACGAGGGCACCGTCAGGGCGCTTGAAGGCGTGAGCTTTGAGATCGAGGCAGGGGAAACCCTTGGTCTCGTAGGAGAGAGCGGCTGCGGAAAAAGTGTAACGGCCCTGTCCATCCTGCGCATTTTGGGGCCGCGCGGCAAGATCATCAGGGGTGAGATCCTGTTTCATCGAGAGAGCGGCGCAGTGGACTTGACGAAGCTTGACCCGGTGGGGCCGGAAATTCGCAGTATTCGCGGCGCGGAAATCGCGATGATTTTCCAAGAGCCCATGACGTCCTTCAGCCCGGTCTACACCATTGGGAATCAAATCATGGAAGCTATCATGCTGCACCGCACTGACCTCGATAAGCGTCAGGCTAGGGAATACGCAATCCACATGCTCGACCGGGTCGGTATTCCCAAGCCGGAACTCAGGATTGATAGCTATCCCGGTCAGCTGAGCGGCGGGATGCGGCAGAGGGCCATGATTGCCATGGCGCTGGTCTGCAATCCCTCCCTTTTGATTGCCGACGAACCCACAACGGCCCTCGATGTGACGACGCAAGCCCAGATTCTCGACTTGATGAATGATCTACAGGCGGAATACGGTATGGCCATCATGATGATTACTCACAACTTGGGGGTGGTGGCAGAGACCACCGAAAAGGTTGCCGTGATGTATCTGGGAAGGATTGTGGAAAGCGGTCCCGTGGAAGTAATCTTTGATAACCCGCTCCACCCCTACACAAGAGCCCTGCTCCGTTCTGTGCCGAAGCTGGGGAGAAAGAGCAAGCAGCGGTTGGCTTCCATCAAGGGTGTGGTGCCCGATGCGTACAACATCCCCACAGGCTGTTCGTTTCATCCCCGCTGTCCAGAATGCCGCCGGGGACTGTGCGATCAGCAGCTGCCTGAACTAAAGGAGGCAGAAGCTGGACACCACGTGAGTTGTTGGGTTGTGGAGCAGGAGATTAGTCAAACGTCCGCTGATGGGACGGTTGCCCGAGGTGATCTCACATGAAGAGGGAATCGGTACTGCTGGAAGTGAAGGACCTAGTGAAACACTTTCCCATTCGCAAAGGTTTCCTCAAGCGGGTAGTTGGGCAAGTCAAGGCAGTTGATGGAGTGAGTTTCACCATCGGCGAGGGAGAAGTGCTTGGCCTTGTGGGAGAGAGCGGCTGCGGCAAGACCACCGTTGGGCGCTGCATTCTCCGGGCGATCGACCCAACTTCCGGACAGCTTGTGTTTTACAGCAATAATGGTCTAGTTGACCTAGCTGCCCTATCTGAGGATCAGCTGCGGCCGCTCCGCGCTGAGATGCAGATGATTTTTCAGGATCCATATTCGTCCCTCAATCCCCGCATGACTACAAAGGATATTATTGCTGAGCCATTGGTGTGCATCGCGGGCATGAAAAAGAAGGAGGCGGAAGAACGGGTAGCAGAGCTGATGCGCCTGGTG
>FZPS01000065.1_pt531 | contig 12756 bp, 9 predicted proteins | sample 1817821 | NCBI WGS metagenome assembly FZPS01 (sample SAMEA104158645, study PRJEB21678) | metagenome | place: Germany | collected 2015-04-21 | reverse complement strand
CCCTTCTTTGAGGAATCCAAGGCCTATAGACGCATCGATCCAGAGATCGCGTATATCGAGGATCCACTTCACCCCGGATATCCGCTGGAGCACGTAGCCCGGGATTCCGGTGAAGAGGGGGGGGGCTGATGTGATGACCAGGTCAAACCGGTTCCAGGGAAAGCAAAGCCAGAGAAGAGCATGGAGCGGAAAGGTGAGGTAGTAGGCCATTCTGCTCATAAATCCCGGATCTCCTGAACCAGGTTGCCAGGTCCAGAGACGCACGACCCGGACCCCATCGACCTCCTCCTCCCGGATTCGCCTCCAGGTGCGCGGGAACGACCCTGTGGGAAACGTTGGATGCGGTGCAAGTACTGTCAGATCGATACCGGATCTTGCGAGGTGCACGGCAGTGTCGTAGGTACGTGATGCGTTCCCGGACTTCTCCGGTGGAAAATGTTGTGATATGATGCATACCCGTCTCATGGGACTCCTCGTGTTATCTGGATGCGAAGGTTATCCCGGGAAGGCCCATTCCCGGTGTTAAAGGAACCTCCCCCGCCCACCCGGGGTGAACAGAGGGACCGATGGTGGGGTTGCGATTGGCCGGGTCACATCTGTCGAATACAGGCCCGCCAGTGGGATATCTTCTTCCAGGGCGATTGGTGGCACCTGTGAACCATCACCAAGCACCCGGACAGCAAAACCCTGCCTGATCCACCGCTCATGGTCGAGGATGTTCCTGGTGTCTATGACAAATTTTGTTCGGACCTGAAGATCCGCAGGATCAGTTTTCTGGAAACAGTCGTGGTCGGCGAGCACAACGACGCAGTCGCTTCCGGCTGCCGCATCAGCGGCATCCATGAGCGGGTGCGGGAAATCCTTCACGTAAGGGTCATGGCACCTGATAGCGTAACCCTCGTTCTCGGCGAGCTGGATGAACTTGAGCGCCGGGCTCTCCCGGGTATCGCCGATGTTGCCCTTGTAGGCGACGCCAAAGATACTGATGACCGGATTTTTGATGCCGTGTAGCAGGTTGCGGGTGAGGTATAGCACGTAGTTTGGCATGGAGTCGTTAACCTCCCGTGCCGTTGAGACCATCCTGCACCTTGTCGAGTTCTCGGTCAGGAACCAGGGATCGATGGCGATGCAGTGCCCCCCCACCCCCGGGCCCGGGTTTAAGATCGAGACCCGGGGATGCTTGTTTGCAAGGGTGATGGCCTCCCAGACGTTGACGCCGCACTCTTCTGCGAGTTTTGCAAACTCGTTTGCGAGCGCGATATTCACGTCACGGCAGGTGTTCTCCATCAGTTTGACAAACTCAGCCGTCCGTGTTTCGGTCGTGTATATCTCACCACGGACGAAGGTCTGGTAGAGAGAGATCGCCTGATCGGTGGAATCCCGGTCATACCCACCGATGATGCGGTTGTTGTAGATCATCTCCTGTACGGTCCGTCCCGGGATCGCCCGCTCAGGGCAATGCGCATACAAGAAATCTCTTATAGCAACGCCGCTCTTCTCAAGCACGGGGATGACGACCCGCTCACTCGTTCCGGGAGGGACGGTCGACTCAAGGATGACCAGGTCTCCCTCTTTGATGTGATCTGCGATCATCCCTGCCGCCCTCCGGACATAGGAGAGGTTGGAGATTTTTGTTGTCGGATCCAGCGGAGTCGGAACAGCTATCAGGAAGACATCCGCGTTCCCGGGGCTGCTCTTCGCGGTAAACCGATCCTTTGCCCGGAGATAAAGATCTTCAATACCAGGTTCCTTAAATGGGAGCTTTCCCTGATTCAGACAGTCTACAACACTCTTCTTTACATCGACGCCTACAACATTTGAGCCATGAGCGGCAAGCAGCAGTGCGGTCGGCAATCCTATGTGCCCTAATCCCAGTACACAGATCTTCATAGATGTCTTCCCCTGATAGTTATTGGGTTCGTGCTGCGGTACAGACCATCACGATCATTTTTCCGGCGATCCCGTCCCCGTACGGGTTCTTCCAGCTCTGTTTTCGGGCGGCTGCGGAGCGGACTCCCTCGAGGATCGTCTCTGCATCGGTGCCGACCAGGATGTTCGATCCGACGTCCAGCGTCTCCGGCCGTTCCGTATCGTAACGCATCGTGGCGCACGGAACACCGAGTATACAGGTCTCTTCCTGGACACCGCCGGAATCGGTCAAAACGAGTTTCGCCTGCGATTCAAGTTGCAGGAACTCCAGGAACCCGAAGGGTTTTGTCAGGTTCAGTCCGTTGACCTCGATTCCCAGCTCTTTAATCCGCTTCTCGGTCCTTGGATGGACGGGGAAGACGACCGGCAGGGGGAACTCCTTCTGCACCTCGATAAGTCCTTCTAAGATCCCCCTGAGCCGGGCCCGGTTGTCCACGTTCTCCTGCCGGTGGGCGGTGACGAGGAAGTAGTTACGGGGCTCGAGATCGAGGTCTTTGAGGGTGTCGGCCCGCTTCTTCGCGATCTCGAGGCTCTGGTACACCGCATCGACGACGGTATTTCCGGTAACACAGATCTTTTTATCATCGATGCCCTCTGCGAGGAGGTTCATCCGGGCGTTCTCTGTCGGTGCAAAGAGATAATCCGATATGTGATCGGTGACGACCCGGTTGATCTCCTCCGGCATCCGGCGGTTGAAACTCCGGAGACCTGCCTCGACGTGGCCCACCCGTATATGAAGTTTTGACGCCGCGAGGGCCCCGGCCATGACGGTGTTTGTGTCCCCCTGGACAAGGACTATCCCGGGGGACTCCTTTATCAGAACATCCTCGACGCCCGCCATAATCTTCGCCGTCTGGCCCGCATGGGTTCCGGAACCCACGTCGAGGTTGTAGTCGGGGTCAGGCAGTTCGAGTTCTTCAAAGAAGACCCGATCCATCTCGTAGGAGTAGTGCTGCCCCGTGTGGAGTATAAAGTAGTCAAGATCCCTTCGCTCACACTCCCTGATTATTGGAGACATCTTGATGATCTCGGGTCGCGTGCCGAGCAGTATTCCGATCATTCCGCATCCTCCTTCATTCTCCTCATCATCCGACTCCACATGCAGTACGGACAGTCGGTGATTCCGATCATTCCGCACCCTCCTTCATTCACCTCACCCCCGCATTCTTGCGGCGAGAGCAAGCACCAGACCTGCTGTGAGGATGGTAGCCCCCGGGATCAGGAGGAGTGATGCGAGCATGCCCCGCCCGATCGGGAGGATGCCGGTTTCGGCAAATTCCTGGAGAAATTGGAGTGCAAAGTATACGCCTGCAAGCATCACAACAAGCCCGGGCAGGCCGATGTTTAAGAGGGGTCTTCTCTCTGCCGTGAGCCAGAGTATTGATCCAAGTACCTCTATCCCATGGGATACCGGATTCATCGTAGATGTATCAAAATCACCATACCTGCAGTTGATCGGCGTTTCATTGATACGGAGATGATTTTTCTGCGCGACCATGAGCATCTCTGACTCGATCGAGAAGTCATCCCTCTTCAACGTACTGTTCATCGATTCCATGCTCTTCCTGCCCAGTGCCCGGAATCCACACTGCGAGTCTGTGATCGAACTGCCATTGCTGGAGGCGATATCGAGCACCATCCTCCCGAATCTCCGATATCTGGGCATCTGATCGAGGGTTCGAAACCCGATGACGAGATCAGCATTACCGGAGAGGATAGGTTCAATCAGGACAGGTATCTCATCGGGGTTGTGCTGGCCGTCCCCATCCATAAAGACCAGGCAGTCGTAATCGTACCTGACTGCATACTCAAGAGCACTCTTTATCCCCCTTCCTTTTCCTATCCGGGTCCCGTGAGAGACCACGGTCGCTCCGGCGTCCCGGGCGACCTTCACGGTATTGTCTGTACACCCGTCATCTATCACGAGAACCTCATCGACGTGCGATCGGGCCATCAGGACGACTGAACCGATGGCAACCTCTTCGTTGAAGCAGGGGATCGCTGCAAGTGTTCTTTTGTTGCCCGGCCGGCGGGATCGGGCGGAGGCAGATTCAACGGCTTCGTTCACCATCCGCCGGTACCCGGTGACTGCCGGCGCTCGTAGAGGGTTGATCTGCTCCTGTACCTCACATCGGAGAGCAGGGACATGCATCTGGTTCTCCTGATCGAGGTTGTAGTCGGTGTTTTGTTCGATCCACCTGTCTATCTCTGCATCTCTGCACTGTGGTAATGGCACAGCTATTTCTCCAGTGAACCATCCGCTCTGATGAGTGGATGGTCCCCCGGGAACCGGATCCCTGTCGTACATTCACTTTCCCCTCTTGACGTACTGAAGCGGGACTGTGCAGGGATATATTAATAGGTTATTATTAAACTAAAACAGTTAACAAATAAGATGTACTAAATTAATTTAATTAACATCCAGGCTTCTATTCCATTCTCCGCTCATTTAAATGTTGTGGGAGAGGGGGTGAGAATGGAGATCATGCATTGATCGTTGATGGGATGATCCGGGCGCTCTGATCCTCAAAGGATCCACTCTCATCGAACCTCAACAACCGTAACATTTAAGTTAAGTTATTTCTGTTGGAGGGCAGGAAAACTGATTTCGCCTGCCGCACCTCCCCGGGATGATCCGCCGCCTCACGTGAAATTCTTTATTCATAGCGAGAACGAAAAGAATCTTTTACCTGTGCATGCCCTGTAGTATCCTGCCTCATCCGATACTAATATATAATATATTTGGACCCGCACTCCACCTCAGCCGTGTAGTTTTTCATCCTCCGGGGCAAGGAGTGCTGCTACCTCAGCCATGATGGTGTGGTAGTTGTAGCGTCGACTGGCCCGGTATCCCCGGTCCTTCTCATCAGTCGGGAGCGGTGTAAAGGAGATCCCGTAGTCGATATCCTGGAGCACAAGCCCCTCCGGGGGCGCCGCCGGGAGCCTTTGAACGGGTGGATCGGTGAGGAGGCGGGCTATCTCCTCCGGATCCATCTCGCCCCTCCCCACCCGGTCAAGCGCCGTCGCCATACCCCGGACCATATTCCAGAGAAAACTCGCTCCGGTCACCTCGAAGACAGCGAACCGCCCGCTCTCAAAGACCCGTGCAGAGAGCACCTCCCGTTCGGGGTTCCGGTCGCCGGCACGGGCGAACGCCGAGAAGTCATGCCGGCCGACAAACCTCTCTGCTGCCTCGTGCATGAGAGTGGTATCGCCCGGGGCCGGGAAGAAGTAGTAGCGGTAGGTTCGCGATACGGCATCGTAGCGCGGGTGAAACCCCGCCGGCACATCCGCCCATGCCGTGCACCAGATATCCCCCGGGAGCACCCGGTTCAGTGCCCGGATCGCCCGATCCGGCTCACCGGTGGAGAACGAGCAGACCTGGCACCGGGCATGCACCCCGCGATCTGTGCGGCCGGCCATGGAGTACCCCGCCTCCCGCCAGTCAGTGAAGAGATCCAGACGCCTGCAGGCCGCTATGAACTCGCCCTCCACGGTGCGGAGTCCGGGCTGCATCTGCGAGCCGAAGAAACCGTCCCCGAAGTACGAGAGGCGGAGCGCCAGTCTCATCAGACGATCCTGTATCCCTCTTGAGGCACGAGAAGCTCGAACCTCGCCCCTGTCCCGAACCTCCCCGTCTCGCGGATGGTGATGGAGGTGATTGCGAGGATCTCGTGGGCGAGGAAGAGGCCCCGCCCGTAGCCGTCTTCCTTCTGGATGAAGAGCCCTCCTTTCATCTCATCAGGGATACCGGTCCCGTCGTCCTCGACGATGATTGCGCAACCCTCCGGGCGCAGGTGGTAGGTGACAATGATCCGGGTCGCGCCCGTCGCCGGGGCGAGCGAGTTCTCGAAGAGGTGGGTAAAGACCGTCTCAAGGTGCAGATCGGCGAAGATCTCAAGCCTCTCTGTCCATGCTTCGAGGGAGACGTCACCGAATGAGAGGGTACTCGCCGCGTTCATGACGGTCGCCTGCACAGGCATCCATGCCGGCGGCGATGTCCCGATGTCGCGGAAGTCACGGGAGATCTCTATCTGTCGCCTGATACCGTTTGCAGCATCCTCAAGGTCGCTGATATACGAGAGGACTGCGGGGTCATCGAACTTCATCACACCCACCGAGAGATGACCATAGAGGACTGCAAGTCTGTTTGAGAGATCGGTGCGGAGGATCCCCGAGAGGGTGTTGAGCTGGCGACCGGTATTCTGGAGCGCCCCTTCCATCATGACCTCATCGGTGATATCCCGGATGGACTCGATGGCTCCTGCAACCCTCCCCTCGTAGTCGAGGAGCGCGGTCGTCGCGAACCTTATGTGTGCCCCCCGACCGCCCCGGAGACGGGGTGTGTGGGCCTCTGATATGAGGACATCCCCCACCCTCCTGACCGATGGGAGATCAGCCCCTGCATCACCTCTGATGACCAGATCGGCGAGCAGCGCCCGACGTTCTCCAAAGAACGGCAGGGCATACTCGCGATCGGCGCGGCCGAGCATGGCGTCCTTCTTCACCCCGGTCATCTCCTCAATAGCACGGTTCCAGGCGATGACCCTCCCATTGAGATCGATAGCGAAGGTCGCATCAGGCAGGAACTCGATGATCTGGTTCATCTGCTGCTCGGACTCCCGGAGTCTCATCGAGAGGAACGCGACCACGCAGCCGACCAGGATCAGGATGGCCGCGCGGGGGAGGACGCTGAGCGCAAGCCGGGCGACGGGCGGAGAGAAGATATACGCCATGGCGACGTAGGCGGCCGCGGTTCCGGTGGAGAAGAGGACACCGCGGCGCGGATACCAGTAGCTCGCAAGGATGATCGGTATGCTGAGCGGGAGGGCGGGGAGGAGACTCGCCGGGATGCCGAGGAGCATGCCAACCAGGCTCCCGCCGAGGGTCAGCGCGGTCAGTCCGATGACAGCCGCGACACGGTTCCTCCTGCAGGCAAAGAACGTGGTGAATCGGTCTCCGGTACTCATGGGGTCACCTGCGACGGGGTATGCTCACCCGGAGTTCTGTTCAGGAGCACGGATCACCCCTGCCGGGCAGAGAAGTTCGAACCGCGCACCCCTCCCCGGTTTTCCCGTCTCCCGGATGGTGATGCCGGTGATGGCGAGGATCTCGCGTGCGAGGAAGAGACCGAGCCCGGTGTTCATGCCGTGTGCGTAGGTAAAGATCTTCTCTTTCTCATCATAGGGGATACCTGTTCCGTCATCCTCGCAGATGATGATCCAGGCATCCCCATCCCGCCTGAGGCTGAAGGTGATGGAGGTGGTTGTTTTCCCATAACGTAGCGCGTTCTCGATGAGGTTTGAGAAGACCTTCTCGATGAGCGGGTCGGCGTAGATCTCCACTCTCTCGGGAACAGCGTTTTTGAGGGTTACCTGATCCAGCGATATATACTGCTCCGATCGTTTCACGAGCGCCTGGATCTCCTGCCAGGTGGGGGATGCGGACCCGATCTTCTGGTACTCGGCGGTGAACTGGACGGTGTTACTGATCCGGTTTGCAATCTTGCCGGCGCTCTCGACGTTATTCCAGGCGGCCGTCGGTTCTGTCTCGCGCATCGCCCGGGCCAGGTCGAGGTACCCCCAGAGCGCCGCGAGCTGATTTAAGAGGTCATGACGGGTGATATTCGCCATGAGCTGGAGTTTCCGGTTCGCATCCGCGAGCGCCTTCTCGACGCGCCTCCGCTCCTGGTTCTCCGCCGCAAGCCTCTCGTTCGTGCGCGAGAGATCCTCGACGGCCTCCTTGAGCCGATCGTTTAAGGCGTGGAGCTGTTCCTGTGCCTCCTGGAGTTCGGTGTTCTTCGCCACCGCGACGGTGTAGGTCGAGAGAAGGGTGTTTACAATCCTGAGTCTCCCGGCGGTGATGGTGTAGGTGCTGCCGGCGAACGGGATCTCCAGTTCTGCGGGCTGAGCGCCATCCGGGTCGGGTTCTCTTGCCGTCCGGAGGACAGCCTCGATCTGGGAGTAGACGAGCTCCGGATCGACGGGTTTGACTATGAAACTATCAGCCCCGGATGCAAGCCCCTTCATCACATCGGCGGGGTCAAAGAGGTTTGTGACCAGGATGACCGGGATCTCCGGGAAATTCTGCTTGATCTGGCGGCAGAGTTCATACCCATCCATGTTGGGCATCAAGATGTCGGAGAGGACGATATCAGGCCGGCTCTCCTCTATCCGCTGTATCGCCCTGACCCCATCCTCGGCGAGGGTGACATCGTATCCGTCCTTCTCAAGAATGTGGCGGATGAGCTCTGCCTGCGTCCGGCTATCCTCTACCACCAGAGCGCTCATTCCTTTTCTATTCTGTATACCTTCCATATCATCGCACCTCTCCATCAGCGGCGGCGCATAAGGCGACGCACTGTCTCAAGAAAATCCTCTGTATTGAAACTGCTCTTGACGATGTAGGCATCAGCCCCGACCGCTCTCCCCCGCTCCCGGTCCTCGGGCGAGTCGAGCGAGGTGACCAGCGCCACCCGGATCCCGGCAAACTGCCGGCCTTCGGCACGTATCTTCTCGGTGAGCGTAAAACCGTTCATCCGGGACATATCCACATCTGAAACGACCATATCAAACTCATGCTGCTTAAGCCTTGCGAATGCATCTATGCCGTCGACAGCGCTCTCCACCTGATATCCGGCCTCCTCAAGTATCGTCTGGAGAAGGATCCGCGATGTAACCGAGTCCTCAACGACGAGGATCCGCCCACCCTCCCCCCGGACAGGGATATTCTGTGCCGGTCGACTCGCCAGCATCGCGTCCTGGATCAGTTCCAGGGGATCGAGGACGAGCGCCACGCTCCCGTCCCCGAGGATCACGGCCCCGTCGATCCTCCGAACGGAGCGAAGCTGGCTCCCGAGCGGCCGGACGACGATCTCCTGCACACGGAGCACCTCATCGACCATACAGGCGATCTGCCCCGCCCCGTATGCTATGATGACGAGGGGGGCCGGTCGCGTCTCATCGGGTAGCGGTCCCGAGAGAGGGACGTTCAGGATATCGGTAAGTCTAACAACCTCGATCGTCTCCCCGGCGAACCGGATCGTCGGCCGGTCACGGGCGATAACCAGAGAATCGGGGCGCACCCGGAGAACCCGCTTCACCTGTTGCATGGGGAGGGCGTAGGTCTGCCTCCCGGAGCGGACGAGGAGACCCCTGAGGGTGGCCTTCCTCACCGGGACGGAGAAGGTGATGGTGGTTCCCCTGCCGGGGGTTGAGGATACCGTCACCTGTCCCCCGAGGCGTGATATAGTATCCTCGACGATCGCAAGCCCGAGTCCCCTCCCCGAGAGGTCGGTGACGACCTGGCTCGTCGTTAATCCTGACTGGAATATGAGCCAGATCGCTTCGCTGTCCGTGAGGGCTGCATCCTCCTCCTTCGTTATCACTCCGTCCTCGACGGCGGTCCTCCGGATAGCGCTGCTGTCGATGCCGGCGCCGTCATCGGTCACCTCAAAGCCGACCCTGCTGCCGGAGCGGGGATAGACCCGGATCCGGAGTGTTCCTGTGGGAGGCTTGCCCCGGGATACCCTGGTTCCGGGGTCCTCGATCCCGTGATCGATGCTGTTCCGGATCAGGTGCATGATGGGCTCTTTCAGCGCATCGAGTATACGCCGATCCACCTCGATCTCCCCTCCCTCGATCGTGAAGTCGACGGACTTCCCGGATGTGCGGGAGACCTCTCTCACAAACACAGAGAACGGCGCGAGCATGCTCGATGCCGGCAGCAGCGCGGCGTCGTGGACCAGGTCGGAGATCTTTGAGATGCTCGCTTTTAGCGCCGCCTGATCGACCTCCATAGCCCGCAGGTGTGCCGCAAGGTCGTGCTGCAGGTAGGTTCCAAACTCCCTGTTGTGCTCCAGGAGCTCGACCACCCGCTGGAGCGGCAGAACCATGTCGTAGGGCAGCATCGTCCTCTCCTCGCCGAAGGCCTTCCTGCGGATCAGGTTCAGGTCGCTGAAGACCTGGGAGTGGCTCCACTGCCAGAGGGTGAAACGGGTGGCCATCTCCTCGAGTTCGCGTATACGGTGCGAAAGAAAGATCTGTGTCGTGAGAAGACTGTCGGCCCCGGCGGCGAGCTGGTCGAGCCTGTGGGCTGCGACCCGCACCGTGCCCTGATCTAACACTGATCCGGTCTCACGGGCGCCGGCAGTCTTCGGTGCATGGAGATCCCCGCGATCCGGGTCATCGCTGGCCGGCCCCTTCCTGTCAGGGAGGGTCCGGAGCCTCCTGATGATCTCCGCTACCGGCGTCCCGGGTCGCTCGCCCTGGAGAAGCGCCTTTATGACCGCGAGTGTCTCATGAAAGAGATCGTAGTCGTCCACCAGGGGGGTGTACTCACCCCGTTTCACGAGGGAGAAGACGGTCTCGAGGTTCTGGCAGAGGGACTCGATCTCCCGGAGGTTGACCGCCCGTGAAGCACCTTTCAGGCTGTGGATCCTCCGGTAGACTGACTCGACCAGATCAGGCGTGAGTCCGGTCTTCTCGAGATCGATCAACCCCCTCGTGATAGCTTCGAGATATTCGTCCGCCTCCTCCCGGAACGTCTCAAGGAGGCGGGCACGGAATTGTTCGTCCGTCCCGCTCATGGTATGTCGTGTCAGACCCGGTACTGCTGGGTGATCCTCTTCAATCGGGCGCCGAGTTCGTGCAGATCCTCGGCGGTCTTCTCCGCCTTGCGGGTGGTCTCAAGGTTCTTCTGTGCCGCGTCGCGTATGTTCTCCATCGCGCTTGAGATCTGGTCGACCCCTGAGGCCTGGGTCTGGATCGATGTGGCGATCTCAAGGACTTCCTGCGACGTCTCCGCGATCGACTGGGCGAGCACCTCGATCGCCTCCTGGGCGTTGTTCGTCAACCGGACAGCATCCGCGACGGACCGCATCCCCTGTTCGGTCGAGGCAGCGGTCGAGGAGACACCCTGCTGGATATCGGTCAGGATGGCCCGGATGTTCGATGTCGCCTTCTTCGACTGCTCGGCGAGGTTGTGAATCTCGTTTGCGACGACCGCAAACCCTTTCCCGAACTCCCCGGCTTTTGCGGCCTCGATGGATGCGTTCACCGCGAGGAGGTTGGACTGCTCCGATATATCGGTCACCGTGGCGATGATCTCGCCGACGGCCTGGCTCTGCTCTGAGAGCCTGATGACGTTCATCCGGATGATGTCCATCTGCCGCTGGATCTGGTTCATGCCTTCCAGTGTCTCGCGCACCGATCTCTGGCCGCCCTTCGAGACTTCGAGGGCTTTCATCGCCTTCTCGGAGACGCCCTTCGTCTTCTGGTTCACAAGTTCGGTCTTCTTCCTGACGCTCTCGACTGAGTCTGAGGTCTCATTCACCGTTGCTGCCGTCTGTGAACTCGCTGTAGCGAGCTGGGTCGTGACCGCCAGGATCTCGTTTGAGGCGAGAGAGAGGACCGAGACCCCTTCGTAGAGCTCCTCGCTGATCAGCTTCATCAGCCGGGAGAGTTCGATTCCGATGGTGTTGAGGGCATCGCGGTAGGCGACGAACTCCCCGGCGACCGGGATCTTCTCGTCGAACCGGGCGGTGAAGTCACCGGATGCGTAGATCCTCGCAAGCCGCATCGCCTCGTTCACCGGCTCGGTTATCGACTCAAGGGTCTTGTTGAATCCGGCGATGATCATACGGTACCCCCCGCGGAACGCTTTCTCGTCACCCCGGATGGAGAGATCGCCTGCACGGGCGGCATCCGTGAGTTTGAGCGTCTCTTTGTGGAGGTGGTCGAGGGACTGGACCATCAGGGCGAGTGCGGGCCGAATCTCATCGCCCTCGTCGGTGATCGGGAACTCCCTGACGTACTCGCCGAGTGCTATCTTCTTTAAGTTCCCGACGACGTTCGTCTGGAGATCGCCGGCGAACTCATCCATCGTCTTTGCCATGACCCCGATCTCATCCTGCCGGCGGATGTTGAGCCGGGCGGAGAGGTTTCCGTTGCGAAGCTCCTTTAACATCAGGACAACCTGTTGCAGGGGGTCAGATATTGAGCGGCCAAAGAGGATGGCTATGGCGACACCGATGGCGATGGATGCGAGGACGACGACGATGATCGTGTTTCTGATCGTGTCGATAGGTCCGGTGAAGTCAGAGAGTTCGGCACGCGAGACGATGTGCCAGTCGAGCGGTTCGTAGTAGGTGTAGGCATCGATCATATCCGTCCCGTCGACCTGGTGGCGGATGATCCCGACCTCCTTCTGGAGGATCTCCCGGACAAAAGCCTCTCTGGCCCAGTTCTCTCCTTCGAGGGTGGGATGCACGAGCACCTGGCCGTTGCTGTCGATGACGAACATGTAGCCGTTCCTCCCGATGACCGTCTCCCGGAGGCTCGTCTTTAAGACGTCGAGGGTCTCTTCCTCCTCCGTCCCGACGAAGAGAACCCCGACGATCCTCCCGCTGCTGTCTTTTATCGGTTCGTACGCGGTGACGTAACGCTTGCCGAAGAGATCCCTGCTCCCGTAGTAGGTCTCTCCCTGGCTCACCACGACGTCGTAGACGTTCTGGGTCAGTTCGGTCCCGACCGCTCTCCGGCCATCTGTCCCGATGACGTTTGTGGAGATCCGGACGGCGTTGTTATCATACACCTGAAAGACGGTCGCCGCCCCGCCGACGAGGGACTGCACCTGGTCGACGATCTCGAAGTTATCGTTGATGACGTATGCATCTCCGCCGGCGCCGACGAGCGTCAGTTTCCCGCCGATGACCTCAGGGGTGCCCCGGGCGTAGAAGTTCTCCCGGAGAACGTTGAGGTCGCTGTTCACCTTATTGCGCGTGAGTTTGTATACGTCGTTGGTCCATCCCTTCGCGTCGTGCACCTG
>FZPS01000213.1_pt13 | contig 12760 bp, 12 predicted proteins | sample 1817821 | NCBI WGS metagenome assembly FZPS01 (sample SAMEA104158645, study PRJEB21678) | metagenome | place: Germany | collected 2015-04-21 | reverse complement strand
AAGAAAAGTCCTTTCTATCAACAGTACCTGAAGGTTTACGATTTGGTGAACATTGCCGGCATGGTGATTGCCAGCGGCGGTCAGTTTGTGAGCGCCATCACTTTGTACCGGAGGGAGAAAAACGGCGATTTCTCCGACACGGATATGTACGTATTAAAGCAGCTTCTTCCTCACCTGCAAAGGAAGTTCGATACGGAAGAGGAAATTATGAAGAAGAACGCCAAAAGTCTTTCCTCTCTTCTCAAGAACCAATATCAACTGACCAACCGGGAAATCGAAATCATAGGCTACATTTATAAAGCGCTTCGGAACAATGACATTGCTGAAATTTTGGGAATATCTCCCAACACAGTCAAAAAACATGTCTACAACATCTTCTACAAAGTCGGCGTCGACAACCGAGTCCAACTGATCAATTTCATCTACGGCCACCAACTCCAGGACATCTGGGTATAGGGGGTATAGGCGGCACAGGGCTTGCCAAGAAGTCTCCAAAACGAAAAACAAATTAAATTTTATTTCAGCAAATCGCCATCCAAATATCTTCGGCAAATGGCGTGATAGCAATAAACAAATTTGTCGAAAGACAAGGTATGGTAATAAAATCACACCTTAAATATCAAAAATGCATTGAATTTAACATTTTTGATATTTAAAATGCATAATACTATATCATTTCCAAAACCCCTCTCTGCTATCGCATTGTAGGCTATTTTTTGGAAGCGACGTTTTATGAAAGGTATTGTTTCAGCTCCTGGTAGTTGTTTTCTTCCAGTTGAAGCAGCTTTTCCATAAGGCCCCGGATTTCCGGATGGGCATTCTGGTATTTTTTCAGATTCTTGATTGCGTTGATAATGCCCATATTGCTTCCTGTCATGAGCATCTCGGAAATATGGGATGTTGATTTATCCATCATGGTCTGCACATCGATCATCAATTCGGTTCGCATTTTTTCAAAAAATCCCAATCCTTCTCCTTCATATCCGAGTTTGTGAGCCATGCTTTTGGCATCGTCGTTGATTGTCTTGTATTCATTGTACTGGGATTGCAAAAGCTTTCTGAACTCCGCATCATCCGGGATGCTCATCAGTTGATCCAATGTTTCTATTCCCATCTGGGAATTCTGGTAAATATAGTTTAGAAGCTCTACGTTTTGGTTCATTTGAGCACACTCCTTTTTTGCATAGTATGCATCCTGAACCAAGTCTTGATACCTAAGTTGTATTTGGTGTCTGTATTTGGTGTCTGACACCAAATACAGAGTTCTACGGGAACAGACAAAACAAGGATTAGTGGCCCTTTTTTTGTTTTTGCACACAACCCGCTCCGTTGCAGTTGCAACATCAAAAAGCCGAACCCCGGCTATTTTTCAACGTTTACAAAACTTGTAAAAAGTGTCAGACACCAAATACAAAAAGTGTCAGTCCAAATACAACAACTTGTAAAAAGTGTCAGATACCAAATGCAAGTTTAGTTTTTTGCAAATTGCAAAAGATAAAAGTAGATTATTTCCCGGATTTGAAGCAGGAGAATTATGGAAGATGTTCAGCCTATGCAAAAACAAATTGTATATGTATATGCGCGCAGTTGCTGTTCTCATAGTATTGCTCGTTTTTGTCGGAGGGCAGGCATCTCCTGTATGCGCGAAAAGTTTGTTTTTTGATGATGAAAGGGACAGAATCTCTTATGATGAGCTGAAACTCAATAAGGTGACCATTTCAAATTTAGAGAACTATATATCAATCGAAGAGATTTCTGAAGAAGAGTTTTATGAACTGAACTTCGGCATGAAAATAGCTGCCATCGCGCTAACTGAAAATGACCATATTCTCATAAGAACCAAAGAGAACACCTATCATATACTTCCCTTTTCGCTGGAACTGATCGGCGCACTGGAACTGACCGGTTTTCTGGAGAAGGGGAGCAATGTGAAGGCTGCAAAGGATGTTGAGAACAAGGCCGACACTTCGCAGATATTTGCCATCTGTTATATTTTTTCGTTGAGTGCTGGTTTTATAATCTATTTTCTTATCAGAAGAAAAAGACACAGAGCCATGGAAAAAGGCCTGGTCCCCGGGGGTCGCCAGAAAGAAAACGCAAAAGAAGATCTGGCGGAAGCCGCACAGAAGATTACTTTTGAACATGTGCAGGGGATCGATGAGCTGAAGCCGGACTTGATGCGGCTAGTGGATGCATTGAAAAATCCGGAAAAATATAAAAGACTGGGGGCAAGGCCAACCAAGGGCTTGATTCTTTACGGACCGCCCGGGACGGGAAAGACGCTGATCGCCAAGGCCATCTCCGGAGAGGCGGGCGTGCCTTTTTTTGCTGCTTCCGGCAGTGATTTCATGGAGAAATATGTGGGCGTAGGGGCGTCTAGAATCCGCGAACTCTTCAATAAAGCGAGAAAAGAGGCCCCGTCTATCGTGTTTATCGATGAGATCGATGCCATAGGAGGGGGCAGAGGTGACAGCAACAACAGCGAGAAGGATCAGACCATCAACGCATTGCTGACAGAGTTGGACGGTTTTTTGCCATCGGAAGGAGTATTGACCATATGCGCCACCAACAGGCTGGACATGCTGGATCCCGCTTTAACGAGGCCGGGCAGGTTTGACCTGAAAGTGGCGGTGAATTTACCCGACAAAAAAGCCAGATATCAAATTTTGAGGCTACATGGCGCAAATAAAGTGCTGTCAAAAGAGGTTGATTTAAATGAATTGGTGAAGAAAACAAACGGTTTTTCCGGCGCGGATCTTGAAAATCTGCTAAACGAATCTGCGTTAATTGCGGCGAGCAGGGACCGGGAATGCATCACAAACGAGGACATCGAGGATGCATTTTATAAGATTCTCATGAACGGCTATAAAAAAGAGAGGACGGAAGGAGATAAACATATAGCACTCATCGCATATCATGAAGCGGGTCATACATTGGCGTCGAAACTAATAACCAACGATAGTGTATCTGCGGTTACGATTATGCAGAGCACCTCCGGGGCGGGGGGCGTTACTTTTCGTTCTCAAGAGGACGCTTCGCTGAAGAGCAAAAAGGATTTGCAAAATTTAATTAAGGTAATGTATGCGGGGCGAGCGGCGGAGGAGCTGTATCTGGGGGATGCCGACGATATAACCACGGGAGCATCCCAGGACATTAAGCAGGCCACGCAAATCATAAAGGAATATATCGGCATTTACGGCATGGGCGACAACGGTATGATTGATTTAACCCAGCTTACCAATCAATTTAATATCATCGAGGAGGCCTCAGAGCTGGCTACTTCGTTGTATCGAGAGACAAAGGAATTCCTTGAGGCCCATAGGGAAAAGCTGGATCTGCTTGCCCGGGCGCTGCTGGAAAAGGAAACCCTCAACGAAGTGGAAATCGACGTAATCCTGTTTTAAAAGTTGTAAAAAGTGTCAGACCAAATACAAAGTTGTAAAAAGTGTCAGACACCAAATACAACAAGTTGTAAAAAGTGTTGGCACCAAATACAACTGCGCACAAATAAAACTGCACACCGGATACATTTGTGGGAAATGCGGAAACCGCGAAAAATACACAGCTATTGCGATTTTGATTCCGGTTGGGTATAATATATTCAGCCCTAAACTGGTATAAATATGCAATAAAAGTTGTAAAAAGTGTCAGACACCAAATACAACTACTTGTAAAAAGTGTCTGACACCTTTTACAAGTTACGAAGGAAAATATATGCTATTTAATTCGTTCAGTTATTTAATTTTTTTCCCAATTGTTGTCTTGATGTATTTTGCTATCCCCTATAAGGCCAGATACCTGTGGCTTTTGGCGGCTAGCTACTATTTTTATATGGCCTGGAACCCTAAATACGCTCTGCTCATGGCGCTATCCACGGTTATCACTTATATGAGCGGCCTTTTAATCGGAAGGGAAACCCGGCTGACTTCAACCATTGAAGCCGACAGCCGCACTTATAGATATGCGGTTTTTCGCAAGAAACTGTGGGTGTTTTTGTCCATGGTTTCCAACCTGTCCATCCTTTTCCTGTTCAAGTATTTCGATTTCTTCATCGACAACGTGAACAGGGTACTCGGCCATCTGGGGATGGAATTGCTGAACCCTACTTTTGATGTGATCCTTCCTGTGGGAATTTCCTTCTACACTTTCCAGGCCCTGTCCTATACCATGGACGTATACCGGGGCGAGATCTATGTGGAGAAAAATCTGTTTAAATATGCGTTGTTCGTATCGCTGTTTCCCCAGCTGGTGGCAGGTCCTATCGAGCGGTCTAAAAACCTGCTGGTTCAAATCAACCGCCGCCATACCTTTGATTATGAACGGGTGAAGAACGGGTTGCTGCTCATGCTTTGGGGGTTTTTCCTGAAACTGGTCATTGCGGATCGCGTGGCTGTAATCGTAAACACTGTTTATAACGGTTACACCAATTACCATGGCCTTATTCTGGCTGTGGCCACTCTCTTTTTCGGCATACAGATTTACTGTGATTTTTACGCCTATTCGCTGATTGCCAAAGGAAGCGCTCAAGTGATGGGCTTCAGGCTCATGGATAATTTCAAGCAACCCTATTTCTCAAGGAGCATCGGCGAATTCTGGCACCGCTGGCACATTTCGCTCTCAACCTGGTTCCGCGATTACCTATATATTCCACTGGGCGGAAATCGCAAAAGCACCCTGAGAAAATACATCAACGTCATGATCGTGTTTCTCGTCAGCGGACTTTGGCACGGCGCAAATTGGACTTTTATCATCTGGGGTTTTCTCCACGGTTCATTCCAGGTCATCGGGCAGATTACCAGGCCGTTGAAGGTACGCATTACCGATCTTCTCGGGATCGATCGGGAGAAGACCAGCTACAAGCTCGGCCAAATGATTATAACTTATTTGTTGGCCAATTTTGCGTGGATATTTTTCCGTGCCCCCGACTTCACGGCCGCAAAGGGCATTATTAAAAATATGTTTTCCGTTTGGAATCCCTGGGTTTTCACCGACGGCAGCTTTTACAATCTGGGACTTTCCGTGGGCAGCTTTTGGGTCGGAATCATCTCCATCCTTATACTGATGGGCGTGAGCGTGGCCCAGTACCGGGGGATTCGCATACGGGAAAGATTCGCGAAGCAGGGCTTGATTTTCCGCTGGACCGTGACTTTGGGCCTGATTTTTTCCATCATCCTTTTCGGCATTTACGGTCCGGGCTATAACGCGAATGAATTCATCTATTTCCAATTCTGAGGTGGATGATGCAGACTATAAAACGCATTGCAGGAACCATAGGATTTGTTCTGATCTTTCTCCTCATTCTGTCAGGAGCGAGCGATCTTTTGATGCACAAACAGATTGAGGGGAGATGGAATATGACGGCGAAAGTTGTCGGCTTCTACAACGAGGAGCCGGACAGCTTTGACGTGATGTTTTTTGGGTCGAGCCACATGTATTGTTCCGTGGATCCGGCGGTGTTTTACGAGGAAACCGGCCTAAATTCTTATGTGTTCGCCACACAGCGGCAACCTCTTTGGATTACGTATCATTATATGATTGAAGCGTTGAAGACACAGCGGCCGGAGCTTTTGGTGGTGGAGACGCATATGGCTGTCCAGGAGGAAGATTACATGGACGAAGCCACCAACCATACGGCTATCGATCCCATCCCCATGTCGAAAAACAAGCTGGATATGATTTTTGCCTCCGTTCCAAAAGGAGAGCGGCGCTTCTATATCTTCAATATCATGAAGTATCATGACAGATGGGAGTATTTGGAGAAGGAAGATTTTGTCCGCGCTTATGAGAAAACCACGGATCCGGATAAAGGATATGTTCGCTTGTCCGAAGTTTCTGATGATGTGGTATGGGAGGATGTTTCTTCGGTTACCGAGAGCCGGGTGGGCACGCCGAAAAATATCGAATACTTGCACAAGATTATCGACCTTGCGGAGAAGGAGAATATCCGGCTGGTAATGTTTAAATCCCCGTCCAATGCCACCGTGGAAGAGAAGATGTTCTATAACGGTGTGGCGGAGGTGGCGGTCCAGCGGGGTGTTGAATTTATTGATTTTAATACCCGGGAACACTATGAGGCCATGGGCCTGGACATTAAGGAAGACTTCTATGACCAGCGCCATTTGAATGACACGGGCATGAAAAAGTTTGTGCCCTATTTCAGCAAGTTTCTGGTGGAGTAAATTGCGCCAGTTGTATTTAATTCCAGAGTTGTATTTGGTGTCTGGCACCAAATACAAGTTTCTAATTGACTGGAGATTCTAATATTTCTGATTACTGCTTCCGTCTTGGGGTATAAAACTGTAAACACTCAATGTATACATCCGCGCATGGAAGGGAGTGAAAAGAAAATGAAAAAGATACTTGTCCCCGTAGACGGATCCGAATTTTCGGAGAGAGCTTTGTTAAAAGCAAAAGAGTTAGCCGATTGTCTGGGCAGCAAAATTTTTCTGCTTACTGTCTCGAACGTGATGATATCAGCACTTAATTATCAACCGAGTCGGCTTATTCATACCCAGGCATCAACAATTGATTGGGCCGGGCTAATGGAAAAAACGAGACAAAATTCCGAAGAGTTATTAGAAAAAGCGAAGGAGTCGCTAGGCGATTTGGATGTGGAGACAATCCTGATCGAGGAGCCGATAGGCAGAGTTGCGGACAACATCGTTGAAATTGCCAAAGAGAAAGATGTGGATCTTATCGTCATGGGATCCAACGGAATAGGCTCTTTAGGACGCAGGCTGTATCTCGGAAGCGTGACGAACAAAGTGCTACATATGACGAAAAAACCTGTAATGGTTATTCAATGAGGCTTTGAAATGCAGAGATTTTTCTGAGAAGCGGTTTTCGAGTTTCGCTTGGCGAAAGGAGAAACCGTCTCTGCTTTTTTGGATAAGTTTATTTGTTAGGGCCACACTGGGTGCCTAACCTTGTAAAAAGCGGCCTGGTTCCAAATACATTTTGTTATATGTTTTGGAGCGCAGGGTTGCGCTCCAGCGAGAGTACAAGCAAGTGCCAACCGGGCAGGACGGGCCGTCTAGATAGTATGGCACGCAGCGCGTATCATCGAGCGGGAGAGCAACCCTACGTCCAAAACATGTTTAAACAGTTGTAAAAAGTGTCAGGCACCGAATGCAACTTACGATTATTAGCCATGTTATAGGGTATAAACTGAATAACGCATCTATTGAAAAGGTGAGAAGGGGGAAAAGGGAATGAAAACGATACTTGTACCTATAGATGGATCTGAAAATTCCGAGAGGGCGCTGTTAAAGGCAAAAGAGCTGGCTGATTATGTAGGTAGCAAGGTTATTCTGCTCAATGTTTTAAGTTTAGTATCTGTGATTAGTTACTACCCGAACGGAGCAGGGCATATTCAGGCAAAACTTGATTGGACAGGTCTTCTGCGGAAAGCGAAGGAAAAATCCCAAGAGCTATTGGAAAAATCCAAACAGCAATTAGGCAATTTGGAAGTAGAGACAATGATTATTGAGGAGCCGTCAGGACGGGTTGCCGACGTGATAGTTGATGTTGCCGAAGAAAAGAATGCTGATCTTATTGTTATGGGATCCAACGGAATGGGCTCTTTAAAGCGCAGGCTGTATCTCGGAAGCGTTACAACGAAAGTGCTCCATACGGCGAAAAAACCTGTAATGGTTATTCAGTAGAAACGACAGGATAAATCGAGAATCTAAATGAAAGGTTTTCTCCTTTCGCTTGGCGAAAGGAGAAAACAGTCTTTTGTTTTTTTGGATAAGTTTATTTGTTAGGGCTGCACTGGGTACCTAACCTAGTAAAAAGCGGCCTGGTTCCAGATACATTTTGTTATATGTTTTGGAGCGCAGGGTTGCGCTCCAGCGAGAGTACAAGCAAGTGCCAACCGGGCAGGACGGGCCGTCTAGATAGTATGGCACGCAGCGCGTATCATCGAGCGGGAGAGCAACCCTACGTCCAAAACATGTTTAAACAGTTGTAAAAAGTGTCTGGCACCAAATACAACAAGTTATAAAAAGTGTCAGACACCAAATACAGGGACACCAAATACAAAACCACAACATTCTACGTTTTTTGCTAAAACTCAAATTTCTATTTTTAAGTATCAAAATTCTTGGTAAAATGTTAAAATACCCCATATATAAGGGATATATTGATTGCCTACTAATCCCGAATGCATAGAGGGATGGTTTGTGTTGCAGCCCGAAGTTAAATTTTCCGTTTCGTCGTGGCAGTATTTGATCTGCCGGTTGGATGGCGTTTGCGCGGCTAAGGTTGTTCTTCCATCGTCTGTCTGGTCGAACAGGTGTTGAATTCTAAACGGCTACCGTCATCGCGGTTATGGTCAATTATGCCATCGTCTGTCTGGACAAACAGGTGTTGCTTTATAAACGGTTATAGTAACCGGGGGCAGTGATTGTAAAAACAATAGCGATTGTAAAAACAATCATATGGCAACCTGCACGATCTAAAAAAATAAAACCAGCCACGGAGGAGACCTCCATGGCTGGCACTTAGACATCTTGCAATATGTAATTAGATCAATTCAATTCGATAAAATATTAGGGCAATTTACTTCGCTAAAATCAGGTCAGATCGATCATTTTTGTTTTGCAACAAATTCCCCGATCTTTTTATCCATGTTGGAAATATGCTTGGTCAACCACTCGATTACCATCGTGTTGGCATTTATTATCACCAAAATGTTTCCGCCGGAGGTTTTGTATTCGTTGCGGAGATCCGCCAACTTCTTGATAAAGTTGTCATGTGCCTGTTTTTGCTCGGCGTATCCGGGATAATTGATGCTGCGCATGTATCTTTCTTCGTCACTAAAGTGCCGCTTTGTATAACTATCTAGAAACTCAAGCAACTCTCCTATGTATTCTTTCGCCTGTTTGTTTTTCCCTGCTTCAAACAATTTTTCCGCATGCTCAAACCATGTTTTGTGCTGCTCGTCAATATGACTAACTCCTACTGATAAATTTGGTGTCCAAGGCATGTGATCTCCTCCATTTCATTTACTGCATTTTTTCGTTTACTACATCTTCATTTTACTAATTAGGTTCTTTTGGACGTTACAAATTAGGTTCTTTGAGCCGCAAATTCTCCTATTTTTTTATCCATGAGAGAAATATGTTTAGTCAACCATTCAATTACCATCGTATTGGCATTTATAATCACTAAAATATTTCCTCCCGACGTTTCGTATTCATTGCGAAGCTCAGCCAGCTGCTTGGTAAAGCCTTCATGAGCCTTTTTCTGTTCTTCGTATCCGGGATAATTAATGCTGCGCATATAGTTTTCTTCGTCTACAAAGTGCTGTTTTGTATACTGATCCAGAAATTCAAGCAGCTCTCCAATGTATTCTTTGGCTTGTTTGTTTTTTCCGGCCTCAAAAAGCATGTCCGCTTTTTCAAACAAGGTTTTATGCTGCTCATCGATATGACGAACTCCGATTGATAAATTTGGCGCCCAAGGCATGTCTTCCCCTCCGTTTCGTAGGCAATTACCCTTATTTAATGACTGCAATGAATGCATTAATAAATATATGCATTAATAATATTAATCGGCAAATTGAGACTATTCTTTAGGTTTCGCCTTAAAATTCCGAAAATTATCACTCTCTGGAGCGTTTTAGAACCGCAGTAGAGAGAATAGACTCACAAACGACTGCAGCATTTATAAATCCTGATAAGCGCTGTATTACAATATAGTTTCAGTTTTTTGCGTTCGTTGCGAAGCCGGGGTTCTTTATGATACAATAAAGCAAATTAAGTGATTAGAGCGGCATATGTTCAAGCGCTTATCGCAAATAAACGATACAATTTCAGGAAAGGCGTTGCCCGAAGAGAGCATACAACGCCATCAAATACAAAAAGGGGGAATTTGACATGAGAAAAGGGATTTCGTTTCTATTAGTATTAGCTCTGGTCTTTGCTTCTTTTGCTGCTGTGTTTGCAGCCGATTCGCAAACACCGGCTGATGTGAAAGATACAGAATACGAAGCGGCTGTTACTGCTCTGATTGAAAAAGGCATCATTTCAGGTTACACCGACGGTACCTTCCGGCCAGATGGAACCATCACCAGAGCGGAAGCCTGCGTCGTGGTCGTAAAGGCTATGGCCCCCGGCGAAGATGCATTGGAAGCTGTGTCGGCGAGCAGTTTCTCCGATCTGGCGGGCTTTGACTGGGCAGCGAAATACATCAATTATGCTGCGGCGAAAGGCATTATTTCCGGGTATCCCGATGGCACCTTCCGCCCGGCCAACCAAGTGACTTATGCGGAGATGGCTTCGATGCTGGTTCGCGCTTTGGGTTACAGCGCCGGGGACTTGACGGGGAACTGGCCGGATAATTTTATTACGAAGGCTGCAACGCTGGGGATCTTTACGGACATAGATCATAAGGTCAACGATGTCAATGCTCCGGCTGTAAGGGGCCATGTGGCGTTTATGACTTATAGAGTGGCAGACGACATCGCCAATGCAAATAAACCCGGTGAAACCACGGACCCCGGTGACGGCGAACCGGGCGACTCGGAAGATCCTGCAGGCTATCTGTCGGACTTTAGCGGAAGGGCTTACGGCATCCTGCTGAGCGTTGCAAAAGTTTTGAATGAGAAAGGAGATGCAGTCGACGAATACGAATTCCTCATCGGAAAAAATGTTCTGTACCTGAAGACCAACGGGAAGTTCGAAGCATCGACACCGGGCGCCATCGAAGCAAATCTCAAAGCTGGATACATTTACGGACTGCAGATGCGCGACGGCGTAGTTACTGGATTTGGAACTTCTACTTCTAGTGGGTTTTCCGGACTCAGTCCCTCTCCTGCGGGATTTGAGGACTTTACCGGTGGGGATTGGTGGATAGTAGAAAGTGCCTCAAATTATGGGGTCGAGATTAGAGAACCTGATGCCGAAAATACTGTTTTCTGCTCCATACTGGAAGATGCATCCATCTACGTAGCCGAGATAGAAAAAAATAAAATTACCGGCTATAAGCCGGGAACCTTCCGGGATATCAAGGCGGGTAAACTCGTGCGGCTCTATTCCGTTACCGGCGACGACCCCGGCGTGGCGGAAATCGTATTGGTAGGTGAATTCAAAGAATTCGGTGATAAATCATAAATTTACCTTCATCATTTAATAGAAACAACACATTTACCCGTCATCTTTGGGCAGCAGAATATGAGCACTCAACTGGTGGCGGGTTTTTTTGTACAAATAAATGAAGATGACACGCATGAATGATGAAAAGCACAAATAAAGATGACACTCATGAATGATGAAAAGCATAAATAAAGATGACACTCATGAATGATGAAAAGCATAAATAAAGATGACAAACGGATTCTTACATATGTGGCTGCCTGTTTTTACAATTAATAGTTTATCTGACCTTTTCAAACTTATTAGGGAATCAAAAAGCTTTTAATAATTCTTCTGACTAGATGTGAGTCAAAGGGGAAGCCTGGCATTTCATAAGTTTCAATCAAATTATGAAAAGGTACAATTTTGTTTCTTCTGTATACCGATAACTTTTCGTTCATTGATTCTGCATATACCGGATCGTCGGGTTTTCCAAAATGCTCCCAGTAGATAACACGGCCGTCCTTCAGGCTGAGTATAGTAAAGTCTGGATAAAAACGCCGACCCTCCAGAGCCAACGCCGCCTCATAACGATATGGAACGCCGGATAACTCTAATTCACTTGCGATGAATAACTCTGATTTTGAGCGAACTTTTATCCCGTTAGGTGTAGTGTAGATCAACTGCTCAGGATATAAAGCAGATTTTTCAAAAGACTCACTAATCCAGTCGCTTACATTTTTGCTACCAGACTTCAATATCGGCAGATAACATAGATTAAAACAGGGTTTAGGCAGTTTGCTCATAATGGAATTTGGATCATATGGACGACCGTATTTCAAATATTTCTCTCTATGCTTAATACTATATTTAAGGCTTTTTATGCTCTTTTCTAAAAATCCCCTTCGACAAAGTGCTGATAAAAGCTGGGTATCTCCTTTGCGTATGTAGACGCACTTGCCGGCCACTCCAACAGAATTTGAAGGAATATAATGATAATAGCATTCATAACCATTAATTATTTTAACGTGGACTCCTCCAATCGGGAGAGTCTTAATATCTTCAAGGAACTTATTCAGCAACTCCTTTTCATATTCATTTTCTTCTCGAAGTTTGAAAATAGTTTCATTGAACATGAATATCTCCTTAGGCTTGGGAAATTACATAATATGGTAATAAAATTATAATATTCCATATAACTTATGTCAATAGTTATTTCTCCTGATCAATTATTCTGCTTTCTCCATAAATAGTTTGTATATTAATATCAAAGACTAGTTGACAACTAACCAATTCGCCTGATCTATGCGGAAAAGATTAGTATTCAAGCAAGGACAGGGAGTAGAAACTAACCATTTCTCTGGATTCTCGCTGAAATGGTTAGTATTTGAGCTGGGGAACAAAGTAGAAGCTAACCATTTCACCTCATTCTTTCCGAAATGGTTATAATTTGAGTCAGGGAAGGAAATAGAGACTAACCATTTCTTTTGATTCCTGCGGAAATGGTTATAAATTAAGTCGGGATGGGGGTAGAGACTAACTATTTTCTTTAGTTTCTGCTGGAATAGTTAGAATCCGAACAAGGATTAGAGGTAGAAACTAACCATTTTACCTCGTTCTTTCCGAAATGGTTATAATTTGAGTCAGGGTGGAGCGTAGAGTTTAACTATTGTCTTTAGTTC
>FZPS01000214.1_pt46 | contig 12768 bp, 11 predicted proteins | sample 1817821 | NCBI WGS metagenome assembly FZPS01 (sample SAMEA104158645, study PRJEB21678) | metagenome | place: Germany | collected 2015-04-21 | reverse complement strand
TTTCATTTAACTTTACAGTACGTACATTTTATACGGGAGGATTAATTATGGCAGACAACAAATTTATGCACGACAGCGGCTGCAGGGACGCCGTCTGTATTGATGCAGGCCGTATATATGATTCGTGTTCGGATAAGGACTGCCTTGAGGATTTGAGGGTGTTTTTCACTGAACGCGAACAGATGGTGATTGACCGCGCCGCAAGCGTACGACCCAGAAACGCCAGTGTCATCACGACATTGATTGACATCGAGCCCCTTCCTTTCAACCGCGGGTATTTCGCATGTGATTTGACTTTCTTCTTTAACGTGGAAGTAGAGGCCATAACCGGCCGGAACTGCCCGCCGGCCAACCTGTGCGGGGTATGCGTTTTCCGCAAACGGGTAATCCTGTTCGGCAGCGAAGGGAACGTAAAGGTTTTCAGCAGCGAGTTCAGGGAGGATAGGTATGATGTGCAGCAGCCGGTTTCACGCAACCTGCCGGTATGCAAAGTTCAGGTTGCGGAGCCGATTGTGCTGTCGGCGTGCATAGTTGACCCCTGCGACCGCAAAAACTGCAGGTGCGACTGCGACTGCGGGTGCAATTCAATCCCTGAAGGTATCGCAAACAGTTTCGGCGGATGTTTTGTAGACCCAGAAGACGGCAAGGCCGTATATGTAACCCTCGGTTTGTTCACCATCGTGCAGCTTGTCAGGAATGTTCAGATGTTAATTCCGGTATTTGATTTCTGCATTCCGACCAAGGATTGCTCGGTATCTTCCGGGGATGAGCCCTGCGACATGTTCCGCAAAATGCTGTTCCCGATTGACGAGTTTTTCCCGCCGGAACAGCGGCATCAAAAAGACAGGGGCAAAAGCGGGTGCGACAGAAAATAGAATACATAAAAGACGCGTGAATGAATAATGCCGGCGCTGATACAAAAATCAGCGCCGGCATTATGATTATAGCATAACTGCTAATCCAGATCCTTTTCAATGATATACCGCGGCCGGGCTTTGACCTCGCCGTATATTTTGCCGATATACTCGCCCACAACCCCGATACACAAAAGCTGGATGCCGCCGAGCAGCCAGATTGACGCGACGATTGCGGTCCATCCCGGTACAGCCGAGCCGGAAAAATACGATATCAGCGCGTACAGCAGCCCGAACACGCTCAACACCGAAATGATGATGCCAAGATTTGATATGATTTTCAGCGGCCTTACGCTGAACGATGTTATCCCGTCAATCGCGAAACTCAGCATCTTTTTTAACGGGTATTTGGTCTGGCCTGCGGCTCTTTCCTTCCTCTCATAATACACCACGCCGCTTTTGTAACCAATCAGCGGCACAATCCCGCGCAAAAACAGGTTGACCTCTTTAAAATCGCTTAAAGCGTTCAGCGCGTTTTTGCCCATCAGCCGATAATCCGCATGGTTTTGCACTATATCCACTCCGAGCCGCCGCATTAACCGGTAAAAGCACAGCGCGGTAAATCGTTTGAAGAAGGTGTCGGTATCCCGCTTGCTGCGTACCCCGTAGACCACTTCGCAGCCTTCCGAATAGCGTTCCAAAAACCGGTCGAGCGCCTCGATATCGTCCTGTAAATCCGCGTCGAGGGAAACAGCGCAGTCCGAAAACTCCCTTGCCTTCATCAGCCCCGCGAGCAGGGCGTTTTGATGGCCCGCGTTTTTCGCAAGCTTTATTCCGGTAACACAGTCAAATTCTTTGTGAAACCCGGTTATAAGCTCCCATGTTTTGTCGGCGCTGCCGTCGTCAACATACAGAATACGGCTTTTTTTGTCCGCCCTGCCGTCATTAATCAGTTGGCTCAGCTTTTCGACCAGCTTGCCGTTTGTCTTTGGCAGAACCTCTTCCTCGTTATAGCACGGCACCACGATATAAACGGTAGGCATTTTTCTTCCCCCAATTGCGCTTTTTTATTTCACAAATCCGGCAATCAGGCCGTTTATTTCTTCCTGCGAAATCCCGCATTCGAGCAGGTAATTGTTCGCGTTTTGATACTTTTCCTTGAGGTAGGAAAGGGTTGCCTGCATTTCCTCAGGCTTTGAGCCCAGAACATAATCGGGCACTTCAAGCCCGGATTTTTCTAAAATCCGCTTTTGTTTGCCGAGGATCGCGCTAAGATAATGCTCGCTCGCGGAATAGTCTTTTACAATCATGTCTTCGGGGACGCCGGCAAGCTGCAGCAGCAGCATTGCCACAACGCCGGTGCGGTCCTTTCCGGCTGTGCAGTGAAAAAGGGAAGCCCCGCCGCTGTTTAAAAACAGCCGGAATATCCGCCGGTACTGCTCCTTGCAGTTGTCCAGCAGCCAGCAGTAAAGCTCGGCCATGCTGCCGGGCAATCTTCCGGTGTTAAAAAAGGTGGTCAGCCCGTCAAACATAGCTATATTCTCGTACCTGACGCTGCCCACCGAGTTAAACTTCGATGGGTGTGTACTGACTTCGTCGGGAGACCGCATGTCAATCACCAGAGCGACACCGGCTTTAATTAATCTGTCAAGGTCGCCGGGAGTAAGCGAATGGGTGGAGTCCCCGCGAAGGTAGACCCCTTTTCTGGTAAACCTGCCGTCGGCGGTTCTGTACCCCCCAAGCTCCCTGGTATTGTAGGCGCTGTCAAGCCTGATTGGCCTGTTCACCCTGTTTATCATGTAACCACCCTTTCGATTGCAATTATCCCATCTGTCCGAACACGCCGGCTTTGGCCGGTTTTTTTGCATCCAAAACGATTATTCAATCCGGACGCCTTTTTGACATTATGTTAATTTTATCTTAAACCGGCAATAAAGTAAAGCCTGCACCGCATTGATGAATACGGTGCAGGCAAATTAAGTTTTTTCCTAGTCGATGGGTTGCTTCGAAGCCACCAAATCGAATTGGTCCTGAATTTCCTTTGAAGGCTCTTTGCCAAGCAGGCTAACAATTACAATAGCCAGTGAAGCGATGATAAAGGCGGGTAGCAGCTCGTAAATATTCAGTATGCTGATATATTTGCCGATGTATTTTGCAACTAAGAACTTCCATACGAAAATCGAAATCCCGCCGCTGATCATTCCTGCGAGCGCCCCGTACAGGGTTGTACGTTTCCAGAACAGCGAAAACAGTATGACCGGCCCGAAAGCGGCCCCAAACCCCGCCCATGCGAAGGACACGATTTCAAAAATCGAGCTGTCGGGGTTCCACGCGATAAAGATGGAGATTATCGCAATCACCACAACGGTAGCGCGGGAGATAATCATCACTGTTTTGTCGCTCGCGTTTTTGTTTATCAAGCCTTTATAGAAGTTTCGTGAAATGCTGGACGAGGCGACAAGTAGCTGCGAGTCCGATGTGGACATTGTGGCTGCCAGTATTCCCGCAAGGATTAATCCGGCAAGCAAAAGGGTGATGAAATTGCTGCCGCCCATCCTCTGCGAAAGCTCGATAAAGATTGTTTCGGGGTCGTTGATATCCTTAACCGCAGTAAAACCGACAATTCCAATCATCACTGCCGCAAAAAGCGAGATTACCACCCAGACCGTGGCAATCCTGCGCGAGGTTTTGAGCTCGCTTTCCTTGCGGATAGCCATGAACCGCAGCAGGATATGCGGCATTCCGAAGTATCCGAGCCCCCAAGCCAACGTGGAAATAATTGGCACAAACCCAAACGGCGTGGCGCTGTTTGTCTTTGGGTCAAATGTGCTGAACAGGCTCGTAAATCCCGGCAATGAGCCTGTATCTTCTATTACATTGCCGATGCCGCCGGCAAGGCTGATACCGTAACCCAATACAACCACAAGGGCTGTGGACATCAGTATTCCTTGAATTAAGTCGGTAGCGCTTTCGGCCAGAAAGCCGCCGATTACGGTATACAGGATAATAACCAGCGCGCTTATCAGCATTGCTACAGGGTAGCTAAAACCGAGCACCGAATTAAAAAGCTTCCCGCACGCCGCAAAACCGGACGCTGTGTACGGGATAAAAAACACAAGGATAATCAAAGCGGATATGCTCATCAAAATCTTGTTTTTGTCGTGAAACCTGTTTGAAAAAAAATCCGGCAGGGTGATGGAATTGTCCGCCACCATCGTATACCGGCGCAGCCTCTTGGCCACAACAATCCAGTTGATATATGTGCCCACAGCAAGCCCAATCGCGGTCCAACTGGCTTCCGCAAAACCGGATAAATACGCAAGACCGGGAAGGCCCATCAAAAGCCAGCTGCTCATGTCCGAGGCTTCCGCGCTCATTGCGGCAACCAGCGGGCCCAGCTTTCGTCCACCGAGGAAGAAGTCGCTGGACGTTTTATTCCGTCTCATGTAAATTAAGCCGATACACAGTACAACGATAAGATAAGAAGCCATTGAAACAGTCATCACAATTTTTTCCCAACTCATTTAACATCCCTCTCCTTCTATTAAGCAAATTGGAAAAATAAAATATATGTAAAATCATTTTTCCCTATGTTTAATGCTGTCCCAGTATTCCTTGTACGCCTGCTCTGTTTTGTTTTCACCGGGTTTGTAATAAATCCGCCCGCGCAGTATATCGGGAAGGTACTGCTGCTCCGTCCAGTTATCGGGGTAATCGTGCGGGTAGAGGTAAAACTGCCCTTTTCGTTCCGCGTCCGCCCCGTCATAGTGCATGTTCTGCAGCTGCCGGGGTATCGGGCCGGTAAGCCCCGCCTCGATATCCGCCATCGCGGTGTTTATCGCCTCGTAGCCCGAATTTGATTTCGGGGCAAGGCTCACCAGAATAACCGCGTCGGCCAGCGGTATCCGCGCCTCCGGCAGGCCGACCTGCAAAGCTGCGTCCACCGAGGCTTTTACAATCGGGATTATCATCGGATACGCCAGCCCGACATCTTCGCATGCGCATACCATCAGCCGCCTGCAGGCCGACAAAAGGTCCCCGGCGGAGAGCAGACGCGCCAGATAGTGGATAGCGGCGTCGGGGTCGGAGCCGCGCATGGATTTCTGGAAGGCCGACAGTATGTCGTAGTGCTCGTCTCCCTCTCTGTCGTACCTCATCGCGCTGCGCTGCGAAACCAGCTCCGCGGTATCCAGTGTTACGCGCAGGACACCTTTAGAATCCGGCTTTGTGCCGAGCACGCACAGTTCGGCGGCGTTGATTGCCTTTCTCACGTCCCCGCCGCACGCCGTGGCTATATAAGGGGCGACCTCCGGCTCGACAATGATATTGAGCGGGCTTTCTTTTGAAAGGTAATCGAACGCCTTTTTTACGACTGGCTCAATATCGGCCGCGTCAACCGGTTTAAACTCAAAGACCGTCGCCCTGCTCAAAAGCGCGCCGTAGACGTAGAAATACGGGTTTTCGGTAGTCGAGGCGATCAGGGTAATTCTGCCGTTTTCAATGTGTTCGAGTAAAGTCTGCTGCTGTTTTTTGTTGAAATACTGGATTTCATCGAGATACAGCAGCACGCCGTTCACTGCGGCAAGGGTATCCAGTTCCTCCACCACCGCTTTGATGTCGGCGGTGGAGGCGGTTGTTCCGTTCAGCCGGTGAAGCCGCATATCGGTTTTTTCTGATATAATGCGGGCAAGGGTGGTTTTACCCACGCCCGGAGGGCCGTAAAAAATCAGATTCGGAATTTGTCCGGATTCAATTATGTTCCTCAAGGCTTTGCCCAAAGCGAGCAGGTGCCGCTGACCCGCGATGTCGTCAAGGGATTGGGGGCGCATCCGGTCAGCCAGAGGCGCTGTCATGGCAATCCCTCCTTAATTTTTTTGTTTCGCTAGACCGAATATATCGGGTACTTGGCGCAGAGCGCCTTTACCTCTTTGCGGATGTAATCCGCCTTATTCTCAAAATCGGTTACCGCGCAAGCGATAAACTCGGCTATCAGATCCATCTCGCTTTCCTTCATGCCGCGGCTGGTAACGGCGGGCGTGCCGATACGGATACCGCTTGTAACAAACGGGGACAGCGGCTCGTTTGGGACGGTGTTTTTATTCACCGTGATATACACTTCGTCAAGGCGGTGTTCAAGCTCCTTGCCGGTGAGGCCGGTGCCGCGCAGGTCAAGCAGCATTAAATGGTTGTCGGTGCCGCCGGAGACTATGTTCATTCCGCGCGAAATCAGACCTTTGGCCAACGCCGCCGCATTCAGCCGTATCTGGCGCTGGTATTGTCTGAATTCCTCTGTCAGCGCCTCGCCGAAACAGACTGCCTTGGCCGCGATTATATGCATCAAGGGTCCGCCCTGAGTGCCCGGAAATACCGCCTTGTCAATCGCCTTTGCGTACTTTTCGGGGCAGAGGATTAACCCTCCGCGCGGGCCGCGCAGAGTCTTGTGGGTGGTGGATGTTACGACATCGGCATAGGGTACCGGGTTGACATGCTCGCCGGCCGCGACAAGCCCGGCTATGTGGGCCATGTCCACCATCAGCAGCGCGCCGCACGAGTTGGCGATTTCGCGCAGTATGTCGAACCGTATTTCCCTTGAATATGCGCTCGCGCCCGCGACAATCATGCGGGGCTTGACTTTGTTCGCAAGGTCCATCAGTTTATCGTAATTAATGCGGCCGGTATCTTCGTCAACGCCATAGGGCACGAAATTATACAACATTCCGGAGAAATTGACCGGGGAGCCGTGGGTCAGGTGTCCGCCGTGCGCCAAATTCATGCCCAGCACTGTATCTCCCGGCTTCAGCAGCGCCGCATAGGCCGCCTGATTGGCCTGTGCCCCCGAATGCGGCTGGACATTGGCGTGTTCGGCGCCGAACAGCTTGCAGGCGCGCTTGCGGGCAATGTCTTCCACAACATCGACATACTGGCACCCGCCGTAATAGCGTTTTCCGGGATAGCCTTCCGCGTACTTGTTGGTAAGAACAGTTCCCATCGCCGCCAATACCGCGGGGGAAACGATATTCTCCGAGGCAATTAACTCCAGATTGCGCCTCTGCCTGTTTAGCTCATTTTCCATGGCAAGCCCCACTTCGGGGTCTGCCTGTTTTACAAATCCGATGGTATCCAGCATTTTGGAATGCATACATCCGCTCTCCTTTAGAAAACATATAGTATAATATATCACTATTTTTTAAAATTGCCAATAGCTAAATACGCAGCTTTTTTTAGTTCGGCAAGCCGCCGCGTCTTGCCGGCACGGCGCAAACGCCCAAAAACCGCGCGTGTCTGTGCGGGGAGTTTAAATTTCCCGCCCGCTGTGTTATACTGTTTTTGCGGTTTTGCGTTGAATAAATATTCATAAGGGTGTGGGCCGTCAATGAAAACCCTTGTTGTCAAACCGAACGACGCCAACCAGCGGATTGATAAATTCCTGCAAAAAACATTTAAAAACCTGCCCTCGTCAATGATGTACAAGGGGATTAGGAGCAAAAAAATCAAGATTAACGGCAAAAGGTGCGGCATATCGGATATTGTCCGGCAGGGAGATGTGGTAACCCTGTACCTGCCGGACGAAGTGTTGATAAAGACAGCCGAAGGACTTGACTTTTTGTCGGCGCCGACCGAGCTTGACATTGTATATGAGGACCAAAACATTCTCATACTCAACAAAAAGGCGGGGCTGCTCGCCCATCCCGATTACAGGGGAACCTTTGACACGCTGGTTTCGCGGGTTAAGCGGTACCTTTATGAAAAAGGGGAGTATGACCCCGAAAGTGAAAACAGTTTTGCGCCCGCGCTTGTCAACCGGCTTGACCGCAACACCAGCGGGCTGGTAATCGCAGCAAAAAATGCCCCCGCGCTGCGAGAGCTTGCCGATAAGATGAGAAACGGGGAAATCAGGAGGTTTTACCTTTGCGTTGTCAGCGGAGCGCCCGATAAAAAAGAGGGGACCATCGAGGGTTTTCTGACAAAGGACAAGGCAAAAAACATGGTAAGTGTCGGCGGGCAGGGGCAGGGCCGTTCGCGGAGAATAAAAACCAGATACCGCGTGCTGCAGGAAAAAGGCGGCTTTTCTCTGCTTGAGATTGAGCTGCTGACCGGGCGCACACATCAAATCAGAGCGCACATGGCTTCAATCGGCCATCCGGTTCTCGGCGACCGAAAGTACGGCAGCGCCGGTGCCAACAAAAAAACGGGATTTGACAAACAGGCGCTCTGCGCGTACCGCCTGGTTTTTGACTTTAAAACAGCGGCGGGCAGCACCGAAAGCGGTTTACTTGATTACCTTTCCGGCAGGGAGTTCAGGCTTGGCAGGGTGTGGTTTGAAAAGGCTTAAAAAACACAAAAGAATAAGAGCGGGCAGCGCCCGCCCTTTTTTCATTAACGGGTTCGATTATTGGCTATTTGTCAGCCGTCAGAGCGAGCTTACGCAGACTCCGCCGACCGGACGGAGGTTAAGCACATGACAGCTCCCCTCGCCGAAAACCTTTTCAATCCGGCTGCGGAATTCTTCCAGCAGCCCGGCGGGCACGAAATTCTGGGTGGTGCCGGCAAAGCCGCCGCCGTGCACTCTCCACGCGCCCTGACCGTTCAAGATTCCCTGCGCAAGACAGAGCGCCAGCGAAAGACCCTGTTCTCTTGTGTTGTTCACAGTATAGACGTTTTGCAAGTACTCGAACGAGGAGTGCCCGGATTCAATTACCAGCCGCTTGAATTCCTCAAAGTCGTTGTTTTCAAGGGCTTCTATCTGCAGCTTTACCCGCTCATTTTCACGCATGAAATGCAGGGCGCGCAGGACCGTCCTGTCGCCGTGCTGACGGCGAAGTTCGGGTATTCTTTTCATCAATTCTCCGATTGAAACCTCGCGCAGGTATGACGCGCCGAGTGCGTTTGCAACCGCTTTCATTTCAACCGTTACCGAGGCGTATTCGTCGGTAAGGTCAGCGTGGTTTCCGCCGGTGTCCACTATGCAAAGGTGGTACCCGGTTTTTGAAAAATCGAAGTCAACCTTTTTAACGTCGGGGTTTTGAGGGTCTGCAAAATCAATCGCGATAACCCCGCCAATCGAGGAGGCCATTTGGTCCATCAGCCCGCAGGGCTTGCCGAAATGAACGTTTTCGGCGTACTGCGCAATTTTTGCTATTTCGACAGGGTCTATGCCGCCGCCGTTGTATAGATGGTTAAGCGCAGTGCCGATAAGCACTTCAAATGCGGCGGAGGATGACAGGCCTGAGCCTTTGAGGACGTTGGAAACCGTGTACGCGTCAAAGCCGCCTATCTTATATCCGTTTTGCACAAACCCATCAGCGGTGCCGCGGATCAGGGAGCAGGAACGGCCTTTTTGGCTTTCGATTGCTGTGAGGTTGTCGAGTTTTACAACATCGAGGTCATATCCTTTTGATTTAACGCGTATCACTCCGTCCTGCGCCGGGGAAACCGCCGCGATGATATCCGGATTAACGCTGGCGGCCAGCACCCTGCCGTGGTTGTGGTCGGTGTGATTGCCGCATATTTCGGTACGGCCGGGCGCCGAGAACAGGAGCACTTCGCGCTCATACCCAAACCAATCCCCAAAACCGGCCAGCACTTCCGCGTAGCGGGCCCTCTGCTGCGGCACTTCCTTTAGCCCGTACAGCTGCGCAAAAGCGGAGTCCAAATCCCCGATGTTAATTCTGCGGAGCATCTGTCTGACAGTGTTCATATCAAATCCCCTTAAATCAATGAAATGATGCCGGTACATATTCTACCTTTTTTCAGCCGTTTTTGCAATTGCAAATCTTATTTTGTCGGGATTTTGTTGCCCCCCGTATGAAAACAGGAGTGATGAATTTAGAGGTTGACACCGGCGGGATGTGATGATATAATACATTCTGCTGTTTAAGCGGCATTTTTGTTTGAATACGCGATGGTGGCGGAACTGGCATACGCGCACGTTTGTGGGGACTTTAGCACGATGATTGAGTTCATCAACGTTTTTGAAAAGGTCGAATATAGTCTGGTAGGCTTAAAAAATTGAATACGCGGCTGTGGTGGAATCGGCAGACACGCCAGCTTGAGGGGCTGGTTTTCGCAAGAAAGTGCAAGTTCAAGTCTTGTCAGCCGCACCAAACGCACATAATCCGAACCGTTCAACTATCATTCAGATAGGTGAATCGTTCGGATTTGTGCTATATTTTGACTATCCGGACTTTAACAGAAAAAAGTAATATAAATGCACAAATAGCGGAGACGGCTTTTTCAGCCATCTCCGCTATTTGTCTATGTATAAGCGGGAACGGCGGTATGTGCCGCCCCGCTGAGTTTTCTAATTCTTGATAGATTGTTTCTCATTTTGTTTTTCTGCCTGTTGTCGCTTCCACTCTGAAAACTCTTTTTTACCTTCTTCACTCTCAAAGAATTTCTGTATTTCGGGAAGCAGGCACCGGGCTAAAGCTTCAATCTCATGCCGTGGGATTCCCGTGCCGTAGTCCTTCTTTTTAATGCCGATCGCCTCCATATATTCAATTTTCAAGGTACGATGCCGCGCTTTTAACGGAATTTGTTCAAATAGATATCGCTCCTATAAGCTCATTTCCCAATCATGGTCATGGTATTGTTTTTTCTTCTGCCGATTTTTGCGTTCTACAACCTGCTTCTTGGATTCTTTTTCTTTCGGCTGGTCGTTTATAAGAAGAGTTTCAATAGCCACAGCAGCCCCGATAACAGCACCGGCAACGCCGCTCCAATCCCGATCCATTTCCAGCGCAATTTGACCGGGGTGTTGTCCCGCGCTATTAGCGTCTGCTCCAGCCCGCTGATTTTCCTGTCCATCAGCGCCGACAGGCTGTTCCCCTGCTGTTCCCCCTGATTCTGAAAGTCCCGGCGCAGGTTGCTTTCGCACACTCTGACGGCCTCTGTGTGGGCGTTCATTGCCATTTTCTCCTTCGTCCAATTTCATGCCCGGAAAAAGCGCGGAAATCAGGGTCAAGGCTGTTGTTGACGATTTCCATATGGAAGGCGTCGAATTTGCCGCCGCTCCGTTCTCCATGATGATTGATTCGCCCGATATCAGCGGAATCAAGGATGATCTGAACACCCTTGCCGATGCGGTCGAGACCTTGAATGCCGGGATAAAAGAGTTGGAGGGCGGCTTGGCCAAAGTCTCGCCGGGGGCAAAAGAACTTGCTTCGGGTTCTGATGAGTTGAAGGACGGATTGTCAGAAATCAATAAAAACTCTGCTCAATTGCTTTTTGCATCCGCTTCCATCAAGAACGCACTTGCAGAAATATCCGCCTCTGTTTCGGGGGGCGATGAGTCCTCTTTCGGGGAACTGGCAGCCTTACCCGAAGGTTTAAGACAGCTATCTTCCGGGTTAAGCGAGGCGTTGGGCGGACTTACACAATTAAAAGAGGGATACACCGCAGCTTATACTGCGTTGGGAACAGCAATCAATAAAATCCCGGATACAGATATTGATCCTGCCGCGCTTTATGGGATTGTATACGGCGATGCCGAGTTGACCGCCGCACTCGACGGTCTGGTTGCCCATTATGCCGCCGCAAAAGAGGCTAAAGGTACTTTTATGACTATAAAAAGTGTTTTTGATTCGGTTGAAGGCAGCCTCGGCTCCGTTGCGAATTCCATAGACTTGGTTTCAACACAGATATCCAATATTGCAAATAGTATTGATAAATCCGATTTTATATCTCAACTCAAAGAGCTTGCAGCGGGCTTGGCAGAACTGTCCGGCCACTACGGACAACTGCATAGCGGTCTTATCAGTTATATGGGCGGCATCAGAGGACTGGCCGAAGGCTATGGGGAGATAAATGCCGGCATGTCTGATTTGTCGGATGGTTTAGGCGATTTGAGTTCGGGGGCGAGGGAGCTGTCCGGTGGAGTCGGTCAGTTGAACGATGCACTGATCGACCTTCCCCGGCTGATGGAAGCAGAGATTGAAAAACTAATGAACCAATATGATAAATCTGATTTTATCCCTGTTTCGTTTGTTTCAGATAAAAACACAAACGTGACCGCCGTTCAATTTGCATTTAAGACTGCACCGATAAAACCTGAAAAGCAAGCCGACCCTATCCAGCCTGAGCCGGTGAGGCTAACTTTCTGGCAGAAGCTTTTAAAACTTTTTGGATTGTATCGGTAATGTGTGATATTGAGCACGAACCGAATTCTTATACTGGTAAAATAAAGGCTGTACCTGATAATAAAAAAGAAAGGGAAATTATGAATAGGATTTATTTAATCACAGGAGCGGCGGGGCATTTAGGAAGCGTTGTTGCCAGACGGCTCCTTGACAAAGAGGAAACGGTTCGCGCTTTGGTGCTTCCCGGTGAAAAACATATCCCTCAAAACGCTCAAATCTTTTTTGGTGATGTCCGAAGCAAGGAAAGCTTGAAGCAATGCTTTGAAGGCATTGAAAAGCAGGAGCTGATTGTTATCCATTGCGCGGGAATTGTACCAATTGCTTCCAGCATAGAACCGGTTGTATACGAGGTTAATGTCACCGGTACAAAAAATGTGGTTGAACTCTGCATAAAATATCATGCGAAAAAATTTATTTATGTAAGTTCCGTTCATGCAATTTCCGAAGAACCGCATGGAAGCACGACCTGCGAAACGAAAGATTTTGGCCCCGACAAGGTTGTGGGGGGTTATGCAAAATCTAAAGCAGAGGCGACCGCCTATGTTCTAAGAGCAGCAAAGCAAGGGCTGAACGCCTGTATTGTCCACCCTTCCGGGATTATAGGGCCGTATGATTATGGACGGGGCACTTAGCCATGCTCATTATTGATTATTACAAGCGCAGGCTATTGCTCAGGCTTTGCGGCTCCTGGCTATGCGAATCCGGTTGGATACGCAGGAGGCTTTGGGTGCGGAGTCGGCGGAGGGCGCGGATTCCGAAGAATGTTTTATGCGACC
>FZPS01000013.1_pt221 | contig 12768 bp, 14 predicted proteins | sample 1817821 | NCBI WGS metagenome assembly FZPS01 (sample SAMEA104158645, study PRJEB21678) | metagenome | place: Germany | collected 2015-04-21 | reverse complement strand
ATCATATTTCTCTACGAATTTAGAAATATTCTTGTAATTCTCCCATAACTGATAAGTTACACCTGCTTCAAAACCAAGTAAATCGCCACCAGATGTACGTTTATTCGCTTCCATCCTAGTAGTGAAGCCACCGTCATACTCGGCGAGATCTGTGAGGTCTCCTACGATAACAGTATCAAGATCGAATACAAGTACTCGGCCTTCAAGTTCAGCATCAGGGCTATGTGCGTATAGCTTAGGGAAACAACCTGTCCATGATATTGGTTCAAACTTGCGTACTGTAATCTCCGGATGGACATCTTCTAAATCATTAGAGAATAATATGAAATTCATTACATGATTTGGTAGATTCCTTTTCACACCGTTAAAGAGATTCAATACATATGTCTTAGCTAAATCTACATTATCCCACCCAGGGTATCTAGCACTCTTATTTTGCCAATAGAAACAAGCAATATTGAGCGGTTGATGTTTCTTAGGTCTAGTAAGCACTACTGTATAATTACGCCATGAATCTAGTACATCTCTTACTTCGTATTCCCACCCCTTAAATACTGCTTTAAGCTGTTTCTCCCACCAATCAGCTTCTTCTACGATAAGATGGGCATTGCGACCATCTGGTAGAATATCTCCGGAAGGGCGCATACAAATATTCAGATAGATTGCTTTCCCTGTATGCTTCTTCATGTCTTCCAGCACAGCAGTTAAATACTCTGGCTCAATATGTTCTAAGACATCAGTAGAAACAACCATATCGAATATGCAATCTGGATCTTTTTCGCTTCTTTCAGGAATAGCAGGGTCGTATCCCACATAATCAGCACGATCAGTCAATATCGGGAATTTATTATAAAGATACTTGTATAGAGATTCTTTTCCACATCCATAATCTAAAAAAGACAATGTATGGTATCTATGCAAAACTTTACCAATATCATCAGCAAAACGGGTAGCAGAGTTGCCGTACCCGTGCCTCTGCTTATGCAGTTCTGCGTTAAGTTTTACGTATTCATCTGAAATCAGCTTCGTCATGTGGGAAAATCACCTCAACTTTATGTTTGAAAGCTACGACGGATATTACTTTCTTCTCATTCACCCAGTCATGTGAATTAAGGCTTCTACCTGGGAACTTCTTATTGTCTATCAAGTATTGCCGTAGTTCTGCAGGATGCCACTCGCCTTCTTTCATACTACCTCTAGCCACATCATCAAACCCAACTAGATACAAATGAGAAGGAGTAAATAACTGCATAGCTACAATAGCTGCCGCAGTGCCTCTAGAAAACTTTTTCTTTCCTTCTTCTACGTAAGCCCAGATACTACTACGGAGCAAACGTACTATTTTTGTTCTTACTTTCTTTGTAAACACGTCTGGTTCATGTGCATCGATAGGTGCTTTAGTCCCTTTAGCGTCGTATTCCCACCAGCATAAAGAAGGTATGCGTTCTATCATACGGAGGTACTCTTCACTACCCCCTGTTGCATAGATGCCTATATTGTACTTAGTGCCGTAATCTACTTCATTCTGCCAGTCGCATTCAATCATACGAATAACTATGTTGCACTTATCGATATACTTACCAAGCTGTTTTCCTACTATACTAGGGCCATGCCCTATGACAGCTACACTATATTTTTCCATTGAGGATCTCCTCCACTGAATATCTCGGAAATACATCTATTGCACTATTGGGAGAAGCGTTAAGGATAGTCAACCCTAATCTTTCTGCATCTAAAGCAATACCTGGGAAACCTTTGAGGTGGCGTGAAAATACAGCAGACTTGGTTACTTGATACTCATTATGCCAATGGCTATTGCCATCGTCATTGTGTTTCATATCAAACCCTACTAACACTATCTTGGTAGCACCTAGATGGTATGCTAGACTGATAGCTGCCGCACCACTGTTAGAATTCCAACTGACTGTGTTTGGGAAATCACTTATACCGTGACTGCGAGATTTGTTTTTAGGAACAAACTTTATCTTCTCTTGTGCGTTTCTAGGGGAAGGTTTATCGAATGAGATCGCACAAGACACTTTAATACCTCTGAATTGGCGGAGCCGTTCTCTGTGCTCATCGAACCATGCATCATCCCCAAAGAAGCAAAAGTCGATCCAGTTACCTAATTGATAAGCCATATTCACTCCTATTACATGCTTGGAGTGAATGGCTTTCATATATGGAGAATATGCGGACAGGGGTTCTTTCTTAGTGTATACTGCATCAACTACATCTTCAGGGATATGGAACTGTTGGATAATAGACGAACCTCCGCCGATTATCCAACACTCACCTTTATTCCATATCTTAGGGATTTGCCATGCACGCATAAGACTACCCTCAGGTAGTGAGAGCGATTAACAGCCTCTGCGCATCTACCTCATCAAGCGGCTCATCATTGATAGCAACACCTTCGTCATCACAGACATCATACATACCGTCTTCTCTTACACCTATGGCAAATTTAGACGGCGACACTTGTATTCTTTCAACGACTGTAGGATCACCAGACACAAGTTCAAACATATCTTTGAATGCTTCAGGTATCTCATACGGAAACGCATCAAATACTTCGTTGGGCTTTACTTTTCTACCAGAAGTCAGTCTGATAGAAGACCCAACGGATTTCCGCCAAGTGCATTTGGTGGGCGGCATTTCAACAATCTTAGGAACCATTGTTTCTTCTTCCTCTACCTGCGGTGTGACTATCTCAGACTGGGAAGTTGTTACTTCTGTTTGCTCTTCAGCTACAACGGGCTTCTCTTCAAGTACGGCAGCTTTTTTCTTAGTGGTTCTTCTCTTCTTTGGAGTTTCAGCCATGTAAAATACCTCCTTTTTGATCAGGCATGATTAGCCTATGTCTTAACGGTTACGCCGCGTGAATTACTCCGCTCCTACCGTTGTAGTCAGCACGTACCTGCGGAACCTGGATAGTCATAACTTTGTACTTGTTGATGAACCGTCCCTCAGTAGTCCACTCTACGTTCTGAATTGCCATGCCCTTCACAAGGCGCACAACGTCAGGAGTCATCTGCACAAGGAGTACGTTGTTGGCGGAAAGGGTGTCGATAACCTTGATACCCTTAATCCCATCAATCTTCATAATCCTTTCACGGATAGTGGTCCCAGGAGTAGTAGAGTCATAGTCACTATCAAGGATAGTTTCGTATGCGGTCGGAATATACAGCATCCAGGGCCCGTAGTGGTAAGCATCAATGCTTTCCTGCTTCATTTCAAGCACCTTAGATATGATAGTCTTCCCGGTCGCACCAGAAGCATTCCAAGCAGTACCAAGCGTCACAGGCCGTCTCTTAGGATGGTTCACGTAGGAATAGATAACCCCTCCACCGAATGCGTACGTTTCATTGGTAAAGAGCATCTTTTCCAGTTTCTCCATCACCTTACGGGCGGCCACTTCGGCCTGGGTAGTATCGAGAGGATTACCAAGGCTACGAGAAGCGGCAAGAACACGAGCATTAATCTCGTAGTCCACATGAATGATGGGGATGGGCAGGTACTTTGCACCGAAATTCACACGGTCTCCCTTGCTCCTAGTAACTCCATCCATCGTAAGTTCTGCCTCGAAAGCGTCAGATACATCATGGTACTCAAGAACGGTGGTTCCCATAGCATTGTTGAGGTTGTAAACAAGTCCGTTTGCCTCAAGGTCAGCGATGCCGCCAAGTCTATGCCTAGCTACGTTGATAACCGCTGTATCAAGCTGGTTCCACTCATCCCTACGAAGAGTAGCGCCAGTATTGACTTTGATAGCTTCATAGCTAGCAGGATCCTGCGGATCGGCGCCTGCTTTGCAGATAGTGATATAAGAACCACCATCATTGCCCATATACGGGCGAAGCATAGCAGGGTCAAGTCTGCCGTTCCTCTGAAGTGCGCTGGCTACATCTCCCTGAGATGCACCCTGTACAAGAAAATCCATGTTCACGTCCATATTTTTAAGCCTCCTTCAAATCTGTTATATAATGCGGACAAGCACTCTGGCGTCGGTAGCTCCAGAACCAGTAAGGTCAACCGCAGTCACAGCGAATCCGATGGGTGTATCACCAGTTCCAGCCTGCTTCAGCTTACCATCACCATTACTGGCAACGGGAGTACCGATTGCAGTTTTCTTACCGGCTTTCAGTATTGCATTAACAACGTCACCTCTGTACGGAATCCAGCACTGGACAGGATCACCAGACGCATAGTTGTTATCAATTCCTTTACCCTGAAGCTCATCTTCAAGAGCAAACACAGGCAGAGTGCCTGCACCAGTAGCAGCAGTTACAGTATTCGTAGCAGATATATCAAGGAGCATACCCGGAGTAATGGTTCCTCCTGCTACAAGCTCCTCTATTACATCCGAATACTTCTTAACCTTTACAGTATTAGCCATTCATAAACCCCTCCTTTTTAATCTTACTTAGATGCAGTAAGCCCAATGGGAAGAAGGACTTCTTCACTGGCATTAGCCTGCATCTTAATGGAACGCCCACCTGCCATAGAATAATCCTTCGTTTCAGGGATCATCTTAGACAGCTTGGTAAGTTCATCCATCGACTTCTTCTGAAGCTCTTCTGCGGTGAAGACCTTCAGAGCCTCTATCTTTTCAATAAGGGCGGCACGCTGTTCTTTGTGCAGTCTGAGCCCAGCTTCCATCTGGTCTCTCATTTCCTCAGGCATTATCTGAATGTACTGTTCGGGAGTCGAAAGCCTTTCGGTAAGCGCCTGTACCATCGCCTCAGTATCCATCTTAACAGGTTCATCTGCAACACCATCCTTTGCATTGCAAGCCGTAACCAGCTTATCAAGCTGTTCTGCTTCAAGCCCTCCAAGCCATTCTGCATCACCTTCGGTGAAAACACCACTCTGGACAAGTATATCAAGTTTTTCTTTGTCCACGACAACTCCTCCTTTACGCTTATATTTATTAGTCTTAACCGTGTCATACACTATTTTCCGAATAACTTCAACAGGACCATCATCATTCAACACTATTTTCCCATTTTTGTCAAGTGTGTAACCTTGTTTGAAATATTTCGCAGAATACGAAAAAGTTGGGAAGTCAGTGAATGTGGTTTCTTGATACACAAAATGACCATCATATACTTCTTCTACATAATAGCAAGTGTTGGTTGTATTTTTACTTCCCATCATCTGGTCTAACTGACTCATGATAGCCGTGAAACCTTCTGTTACCTTATTGATGGTTATCGGAACGCCTTTGGCAATAACTGCTTGAATCATTGCAGGTATTGAAATATCTTTCTGCTTATTCACCCTAATACCAGCTCCATCCTCCCAAGAACATGCTCCTGTGCCACCTGGAAGCAACGCAAGATGGTCAGGACGGTGGTTCGTTGCTACCGCAATATACGTTTCTCCATTCCATTCCCCCTCTTCAGGAACATCGTCAGTAAACACTCCTATACTGACTTCAAGCGGACGTTTGCTCTTCAGGTACTCATATGCTTCTGGGCTGATCTCGGAAATACGTTCAATGTCTATCCAACATTCTGCTTTCAATTTCTTACCGTCTACATAAGTATTGAACACTTGTCCTACGGTTTGCGTTTCAATTATATCAGGACTGTTAGCAGACACGTAGACGCCATTACTTTCAGGGTGCTGAATAGATACTGGGATACCATTCCAAGACGCAGGATACTTCCCTAATTCGTCTATAGAATGGAGTAAAGGGCCTGCACTGCCATTATGGACTCCTTCTACCATCATAACAACTGGTACTATCAGATGGTCTTTACCTTGGTACTTTTCTACTCTTGGCGTATAGTTATTTGCAACTACCTGGTAAAGACTCATCACAGCAACATCCATGAAGTAAACACCTCCCTTTTATTTAGTCAGAACTGGTTCTGGTTCTGGTTCTGGTTCAACGGGCAACGGCACAATGGTAGGTGCTGTTGCTTGCATCTTCATTATATACTCTACTTCCTCATCGTCAAGCCCGAGGAAGAAGGTTAAGAATGCTTCAAACGGGATGAATCTGTCTGCAAATTCATTAGTTGTGTAATGTTTAAGTGCCAAAGCTCTGAGCTGGCCAATTGTAGTCTGGTCTTTAACAGACGGAGCATACAGATCCTGCCATTTTATCTTGTACGTATCTTTAATGGGAGGAGGCAATGCTCCAAATTCAATACATCTATCTATCACTGCTCTTACTATCTTTGGTTCGGCGTACTCTTCCCGCCTCATCTGCACTAGATCAAGCCAGTTATCTTTGTCTTGGGTAGATGCAAGGTCGCCTCTTTCACTGCCAGTCAAGATTCGTTTAGGGATACCTGTTATAGCAGAGATCATCTGAATCTGAATATCTACGTGCATAGATGGGTCAACTACTTGCGGTTCAAGGCTTTCCATCGAAACACCTTCAAGTACAAGCACTCTACGAAGGTTGTTTTCAAATTCATCAAGCTGCCTCTTCAAACCTTCTTCTGTTTCAGTAGTCAGCATGTATTCTGGGTCAACTTTATTGATGTAACCAGGTCTTGCACCTCGCCAGAACATCTCTGCACTACCCCCGACCAGCTTTTCAAGGTCTTTCAGACGGTTGAATACAGATTCTAGTATGGGTGCACCTTCATATTCCGAATCTAACAGGTCGTATGCTACGTGGATAATCCTTGAATGGTGTATAATTGCGTTTCTGCCTTGTTTTGCGGCTGGGTCTTCCATATCAATCTGGTAAAGAAGCGGTTGACCGTATCTGGGTGAACTTGTATCTAAATCCCATTCTGTGATATGGATAACATTCTGGCCAAATGGCTTGGTATAGAGCAATTCCCTGCCAGTGCCAGCAGTTACAGGGTTGATTAAAGCTTCGCTGTTGTTTACATCGTTAAAACCAAGGAAAAGCACTGCATAATTCCCTAAACTAGCTAGCTTATCCACCCGCAAAAAGTTCTGCTTCATCGGCAAAGTACGATAAATATGGTTCCATGCTTGCTCCAGCGGAGTTTCATCATCCGTATACGTTTCAACCAGCTTAAAATCACCACGCCATGTAGCTTTCACTGGTCGGTCTATGATGGCTTTAGCTATTTCCTGCCTAGTATAAGCGGCTAACAAATCGTCATACTGAATAACCCGTGGGTAACCAAGTGCTTCGACTATATCTCGCTGACCGCCATACTGCTTCCCCATCCTAGCACCAATGCCAAGCCTGGAAGCTAGTTCCGCCATCACTTGAATCCTCTGCATCTGCGTGCCTACTTCTGTATTTTCTATGACCATTCACCTCACTTTCCCATATTTATTGCATACTACACTAAAAATTCTGTCTTGTCAACGGCAGCAAAAATCTGTGTATTATAGAATAGACATACAATCATACCGGGCGAAGAAAGTGCATAGCACTACGACGCTAAAAACAGCATATAAACACACATGGCGCAGCCATCTAAATACCGGGAATAAAATTTCTACAAATTTTTTCCACCACCACTACCATCCCTTACTTGTTAAAAATGGTAAACCAAAATAAAACAAGAAAGAAGGTTCCATAAACATACTATGGATAAATAAACACACATAGAAGAATAACACAATCATAAATCCAAAACCATTAACCACATCTGGTAAACCAGCAATGGTATATAGTGACTGGATAAACCTACAATAAAAAAGCACAAGAAAAGGATCCATAGATAAATAAACACACATAGAAGAACAACACATACAACTCCCTTACGGTAGATAAATGAACACCCTAATATATACATAGTATAGATAAGACACACCCTAATATATTGGATAGATAGAATGATAAGAAAAAAATAAATAAAAATAAAAAAAGATGGTTTATACCATTCTGGTATTGGGTAAAAAACTGTACGATTGCAGAGGGGTCCAGCCCCCGTCAGAATATTCTGAATGTGCAAAATAGATTCACAATTCAGAATATTAAGAAAAATGTGAATAGAATGAATAGTAGTGAATTGTGTAGAGTAGTCAGAAAATTGTCTATGAACGATTCATGATTGTTCTACAATTATATTGTAGTAGTTGAGTAGAATAGTATAGACTGTACTACAGAAACATGTGAGTTGTCAGAATAGTCATTACTTGTTTTACAGTTTTATTGCTGAACATGAGTAGAATAGTATAGACTGTTGAACAATATAAGTGTAATACTTGTATAGACTATTCAGAATAGTGTCAGGCGGATTGTAGAACGTAGCTAGATTGTTCTACAATGATTTTTCGGATAAAAAATGCTAGTGCTATGAAAAGCACTAGCATTATTTCGGCTATGACTTAACTGACACAATCTTTGTGTCTCTGTCAGTGACGATAACTCTATCGACGTATTTTAGTGCGTATTTGCTGTTGTGCGCGTCCGAAAATAGCGTTCGGATAGTGACTTCAGAAAGTCGATTTTTAAACATCTCCGAAACAGCTTTGACAATCTGTTCTTTCGTACATTGTGCTGTTTCAGCAAAAAGAAGTATCGCTCTTGCTGCGCGCGCTGTATTGCTACGTTGATCAGTCGCTAGCGTTTCTTTGATTTTTTCGGCTACAATTTCGATAGTCGATACTTCAGCTTTAACGTTTTTTGCGCTTTTTTTCGTGCTCTGCTTCTTTTCGTGCATTGTAATCACTTCTCTTTCTATGATTTTTTGTTGCTACTTACTTTCAGCTCGAATTAGCTCATGACATCAACTCTCTTTCGTAAGATATAGTGTTAGTGTCTTCTTTCTTCTTTCTTTCTGTATAGAGTATATCACAATATCAAAACGTGTCAAGTGTAAAAACCCGAAAATATAAAGTCTTGCTATTCAACAATATTGAAACATGTGCTACAAACGTTTCACGTGAAACATTGTACTGTATAAAAGTATTTCCCGAAAAATTGACAGCCGAAACGATCAGCTGTTAGCAGACTATTCAAATTGTTGCAGTCTAGACACAATTCGGACTGCATTTGTCAGACTATTCTGAAAACGGTAGGAGGCGAATTGTCAGAATAATCAGATAATAGCGTGCTACGAGTCAGAATTTTCAGTTTATTGTACAGCTATTATGCAGAACACGACTGAATAGTCTGAATATTCCGAACAGGAATTGTCAGAATATTCTGATTGTCTGAATAGTAAGTGTTGGAATAGTCTGAATATTCTTGACAAGGTTTGTAGAACAATCACGAATATTCTGATTAGTCAGAATGTTCTGATTGTCAGAATATTCAGAATTGCTTGAGTTGTCAGTGTTGGAATATTGTGAATTGCTTGAATTGTCAGAACATTCCAAATCTTCTGATTGTTCTGATTATTCTGATTATTCTGATTGTTCTGAATTTTCGGAATAGTCAGAATGTTCACGCTAATTGGAATAGTTTGAATTGCGTGAATGATCTGAATAGTTTGAATTGCGTGAATGATTTAAATACTCTGAATAATCACGCTAGTTTGAATTTTCGGATTACTCCGAATGTTCAGAATAGTCTGAAAATTCAGACTTCAAATTGTCAGAATATTCTGATTATCAGAATTTTCAGTTTATTATTATCTTTTTTTGAAAAATGCCTTTTCTAGGTAATTTTTTATGGATTTTAAGGCGGCCACCCAATGGCTGGTAACCTACTTATACATGAAAAGGCAGGCGAGGTTGTGCTACATAATTAAGGCAGGAGGTAGGTGTACCTTTCCATGTATATATACGTGCGTGTATATGGCAGCCTACGGCTGGTACGGGGAGCAATCAAAACAAGGTTTGGTAAGGTTGTACTTTTTCATGGAATGGTTGAATAAGATGTTTCTTCTATGTTTACCTTTCCATGTAATATGACATGATGAAACAAACCATGGTTTTGTTCATTTCATGAAAAGGCTGGTAGTATATAAAAAACCTTTTCATGTAATGGTGTGAGTATATTTACATGTAATGGTGTGAATGTATTTACATGGAATGGTGTGTGTGTTACCTTTCCATATAAATGCGTACGCATATACATGGAATGGTAGCTTTGGGATGGAGCCGGAGGTTGGGAAATTTTATGAATTGGGGCCTTTTTATGACAACCAAGGGCCTGACCATGATTTGGGTTGAGAGAAAAAAGGGAGAAGAGATTTACTCTTTCTCCCTATTATTGTTTAATCCCAACTACTGTCAGATACTATAACAACAAGCTAGCAAGATTTGTTCTACATACTTTATATGGAAAGGCTGATCGTATGTAGCTGTGCCATTCCATGAATAGTGAAGTAAAATAAAAACGCCTCAGAACGCCCCTCTTTTAGTCTACCCCACTGTTTACCCCTCCTGACACAAGTTACACCCCTTAGCGTGCCTATAAACGCCACGTAATTGTGCCTTTTCATGAAAAATTAACTATTCCAGCCAATAAAAGAGAGCTAACTGATTTTACTAGTTAGCTCTCTACCAGATTATTATACTCTAGTTAGACGTGATAGCTGAATTCTAGTATGCCTTTTTCTATCACAACATCTTTTACTGTTTCATCATATCTGCCATATTCATATACTTCATATGTGATGCTTTTATCTGTTTCGCTTTTACTGTAATCATATGTAGCTACATCATATAGTGTAGCTATACCAAAATAAAACTTTTGTACTAAATCTCGTAGTTTTTTCGGATTTTTTCTATTTTTCAATAGAAGTGTTCCGAAAGCAAAGCTTAAGTCTTTATCTGGCGCTTCAAGAAAAACATATTCTTTCTGTTCCATTTTTTAACTGCCTCCCTTTTATTATTAGATATGTTGCGTTGCGTTGTGACTCGCTATGCAGTTGTCAAGTTTCATGTTATCTTGTGATTGAGTATAGTATAGACGCAATAAAAATGGTAGTCAACTATATGGCTAAAGTAGATCGTGTTCTACAATCTAAATAATGGCTGGGTGTATCAATTTGCCTTTCCATGTATATATAGAAGAAAGAACATATATAAGCCTTTCCATGTAAAAGTATAAACCATTTCATGAAAAGGTTTTTTTAACCTGCCCGACCATGGAAATATAATAGCCTTTCCATGTAAATATAACCAGATTGTATTTATGCAAATCCATGGAAATATAGCCTTTTTACGTAAAAACCCATAGCAAACGAACGATTTTCCATGGAAAAACAGCTGCCATATTTTAGCTGCCATCACACCCACCTTTCCATGACAACCAATAAACCATGGAATTATAGTTGTAGAACTATTGTATAAATACAATCTAAAAATGTGTATTGTAGTGTATATCACCAAAATATAGCAATGTCGTAACATGTTGCCGTTACTGACGTTGGGTGATGTTTTTACTGTTCGTAAAGTCACGGATTCACTATAGCGAACAAGGAAAAATGTGCGCAAAATACAATTCACAGAAAATGGTATATATAATAGCCTTTCCATGTATAGATCAGCACATACACACCATGGAAAGATAGGTGCCATAATATGATAACCATCTAATGGTTTATGCCTTTACATGGACAGTTAACCAGTGTATGGAGCTACTTGCTATCTAAAAAATGGTATGCTATGCTTAATGTGTGACACATGTACTACAAACTGTGGTGCCTTAATATAGCTACCATCTCACACAGAATGTGGTAATAAGAGCTAATAATGCAACAATATCAGGGAACCTTGACAAGGCAACCATCATATAGAAAGTAAGGTAAATCACTATTCATGGATAATGAAGTTATCTAAACATGGCTGGTAATAGTCTGTGGTTTGGGAAAAAAGTGTTATTTCGAATTTTTAGAATCATCTGAAATGCATATTTGATTCACAGATTAAGGGCTACGTTATGATAATTTAAGGAATGGATTAGCATAATTTAAGGAGGGGATACACAGATTGAGGAAAGGATTATTACAATTTAAGGAACGGATTGCTACAATTTAAGGAGGGGATATACCATGTTTAGGGGGCCATATGGTGGCTCACACCGTGTATTTGCATTTTGAGTATTAGTTGTATGTATTTGTATATGTGATTATGTGTGTATGCTATATGTGATTATGTGTATATGCTATGTGTGTATGCTATATGATTAGGTGTGTTTATGTACGTATATATGGGTATGTATGCATAAACTAGGGTGTATGTGTTATAGGATTAAGTGTATGTGTTCATGTATGTATGCTATGTATTATGGTATGTTCAAATGCTTAATATGTATAGATTAAGGTGTATGTATCTTTATGTATGCTATGCATGTTCTAATCTGTATGATGGATCCTGTTTCTTCTATTTTTATTGGTGGGGGAGGTTGGCGTATTTTTTAAATGTGGGAAAAAATGTGATAGGTGGTGGCCTAGGTGGTTTTATGGGGTACATCTAAATAAGTATAGGTGTACCCCCATGCTGTTATTTTTATCCGATTACACCAGCCACTTTTTTTCTGACTGATTTAGAAAATGCACCAGCGGCAGCATCTACCTGGTCTTTATATGTAGAGTTAGGGAAGTACCGGTGTTCTTCTATAAAGTCATAGTTCCATATGCCGTTTAGTAGCAGTATGTTACCATTATTTACCTGGACGGAATATGGGTCTGCTCTTAATAGTTTATTGGTGGAGACCTTATCTGCGTATGTAGTAAAACCAGCCAAGTTTCTTATAGTGGCTTCGGCTGATTCTTTACCACCGGAACCTGGTTCTTGTTCGTGCCATATAATCGTGTCTGTACCATCAGCTTCTGCGGTCTGTCTTATGATGGCTTCACGTTGGTCAGTACTCCACCTGCCACGTTTAACATCCGTGATAAGGTATTTCCCATTAGTTAAAGC
>FZPS01000094.1_pt446 | contig 12776 bp, 11 predicted proteins | sample 1817821 | NCBI WGS metagenome assembly FZPS01 (sample SAMEA104158645, study PRJEB21678) | metagenome | place: Germany | collected 2015-04-21 | reverse complement strand
GTCCTGCCTAACTCGCGGTACTTCCTCCACAACCTCCTGGTATTTGTGGCCCAACTTCTGCTGTTCTAGCTGTGAACGGAGATTAGAGAGCATTCCGCCAGGAATCTGGCTCACCAGAACCTGCGTATCCACAGTACGGGCTGGTACCTTGTAATCTGCCAAGATGCGCCGCATCACTTCTGCGGCTTTGTTCAGGACGCTCAGATCAACCGCTGATTCTCTCTCTGTACTCCTTAGCGCAGCCACCAGTGACTCAGTAGGTGGTTGGGAGGTACCCATGGCCAGCGGGGAAAGTGCGGTGTCAACCACATCAACGCCCGCTTGAATCGCGGCATAGTAAGTCATCGATGCCATACCGCTGGTGTAGTGGCAGTGCAGCTGGATGGGGAGGCCCACCTCAGCCTTGAGGCGTGTGATGAGTTCCACGGCAGCACTGGGTATCATCAGCCCTGCCATGTCTTTGATACAGATGGAATCGGCACCCATGTCCCGCAGAGTCTTGGCCAGCTCAACATAACCGTCAACGTCGTGGACCGGGCTCACCGTGTAGACCACTGTCCCCTGAGCATGGCCGCCTGCTTTCTTGGTGGCACGGATGGCGCACTCCAGGTTGCGGGGGTCGTTTAAGGCATCGAAGATGCGGATAATGTCAATTCCATTTGCGATAGATCTCTGCACAAACGCTTCCACAACGCCATCAGGATACTGCCTGTATCCCACCAGGTTCTGACCGCGCAGGAGCATCTGCAGCTTGGAGTTGGGCAGCATTTTGCGTAGGGTGCGCAATCTTTCCCACGGGTCCTCATCCAAAAAGCGCAGGCTGGCGTCGAAAGTGGCACCTCCCCACACTTCCAAGGAGTGAAAACCTGCTCGATCCAGGTATTCGGTTATTTCCAGCATATCAGCTGTCTTCAGCCGCGTAGCAAGCAGCGATTGATGTGCATCTCTCAGCAGTGTCTCGGTAATGCCTACAGGTCGCGCCACAAAATCATCCTCCCAGCAGAGATAAGAATACACCGGCCGCTACTGCGGAACCGATAATCCCAGCAACATTTGGACCCATGGCGTGCATGAGCAGGAAGTTGGTTGGATCTTCCTCCTGGCCCACTTTGTGTGCGACACGAGCGGCCATGGGAACTGCTGATACGCCCGCCGCACCAATTAAGGGGTTGGTTTTGCCTCCAGAGAAGCGCATCTCAAGCCTGCCGAAAAGCACACCTGCCGCGGTGCCTAAAGCAAATGCCAGAACACCCAAAACCAAGATCATGATCGTTCTGGTCGTGAGAAAGGTTTCAGCGCTTGCTGTGGCTCCCACAGTCACACCCAGAAAGATGGTTACAATGTTGATCAGCTCATTTTGGGCAGTTTTGCTTAAGCGCTCCGTCACCCCTGACTCCCGCAGGAAGTTCCCCAACATCAAGCTGCCTAAGAGAGGGAGGGCACTGGGTACAATCAACCCACCGAACAGAGTGACGATCAAAGGAAAGAGCAGCCTCTCCACTTTGCTCACAGGCCTCAGCTGAGCCATCTTGATGCGGCGCTCAGCCTGGGTGGTCAAGAGGCGCATAATCGGCGGCTGAATGAGAGGCACCAGGGCCATATACGAGTAGGCAGAAATGGCTATGGGTGCCAAAAGCTGTGGGGCAAGACGGGAAGCAGTATAAATCGCCGTAGGGCCATCGGCTCCGCCGATAATCCCGATTGCGGCACCTTCTTGTAAGCTGAAGCCCAAGAACTTCGCCCCAAGGAATGTGAGAAAGATTCCCAACTGGGCTGCGGCTCCCAGAAGCAAACTGCGGGGATTGGCGATCAACGGACCAAAATCAGTCATGGCTCCAATCCCAAGGAAAATCAAGGGTGGATAGATCCCGAGCTTCACCCCTTGATACAAGATCCCTAACAGTCCATCCTCACCCATGATGCCCGTCGCTGGAAAGTTAGCCAGCCACACCCCAAAGGCAATGGGTACCAGCAGCAGCGGCTCGTATTTCTTGTAGATGCCCAGGTAAAATAGGACCAAGGCCACAGACAGCATAACTACTTGTGGAAAGGTAAGGACACTCAAACCGGTACTCTGCCACAGGGCCTGCAATACTTCTCCCATAGTCTTCGCCCCCTAACTTATTACAGCTAGGGGCTGACCAGCTTCCACAGTTTGGCCCTCGGAAACGATCTCCACGAGGCGGCCGCTTACCGGCGCAGTAATCTCATTTTCCAGCTTGAGGGCCTCTAGTGTGAGCAGCACCTGTCCCCGCTCTACAGCGTCCCCCGGCTTGACCTTCACGCTTAAGATGACACCGCCGAGGGGTGCGGGAACGGCTGTGCCGGCTTTGGCGCCGACCGCCTGAGGCTCTTCTGTGCGTGGTCGTGCTGGCTGTTCTGCCCCGTCAATCTCCTCTACAGTCACTTCATACGTCCTGCCTTCGATTGTCACACGGTACTTCGCCACACCAATCCCTCTTTTCTGTGGAATACAGAATCGCTAGTTTATCCGCCTAATGCGCAGCGAACCAACAACTCCCCGATGGCGCATCACTGCTGCGATCACAGCTGCATCGTCCCTGAGAACGCTGCCTTCAGCACCATTTGTCTCACTCCGTGCCGCAAACCTGCCGACCGCTGTCAAGATAGCGGTGAGAGCCCACAGGACGGCGAACACCACAACAACGCCCATTAGGGCAATACTCCAGACTGACACCGCATCACCTCCCGTAGTAGTTCCCCTCAAACACCATAGCGGCTGGCCCGATCATCCATACATGGTTATCGGTTTCCCAGCGAATTTCCAGGTCCCCGCCGGGCAGCTGCACTTTTACACTGCGACCCGACCTGCCGAGCTTTGCTGCCCACACCGCGGATGCGCAAGCACCTGTCCCGCAGGCCAAAGTCGGGCCTGCACCTCGCTCCCATACCTTTACCTGCAGGGAACCAGCATCTTTCACCTCTACGAACTCGATGTTGGCCTGAGCAGGCCAGATGGGGTGTGTCTCCAAAATCGGTCCCAAGCGGGCAAGATCGATCTCGGTTAAGTTATTGACAAACACCACGCCGTGAGGATTCCCCATTGATATTGGATAGATATCCCAACAGCCGCCCTGCGCTTCCACATGCTGGACGCCGCCAAGTTGCGGCAGACCCGCCCCAGTAAACTGGGGCTCTCCCATGTCCACCGCGTACAGGTTTCCCGCGCGGTGGATTTCTTTCGGGCCGCTCACTGTGTTGATCGTCACTGTCGTTCCATGAGCACGGCCTGCGGCAAAGAGATGATCGGCCACACAGCGGATGGCGTTCCCGCACATCTCCGCTTCGCTCCCGTCGGGGTTAAAGATCCGCATAGTGTGAATACCCTGGTCAAAGGTAATCAGCACCAATCCATCCCCGCCGATCCCAAACTGGCGGTGACATACAGCCTGCGCTAGTTCTGGGGCTTCGTCCAGCAGGTCTCCGGCAAAGTCTTCCACGACAATAAAATCATTCCCGATCCCATGATACTTCCAAAAATGCATGAATCACACCTCCTACCACACCGCCGCAGCACTGTCGCAGCGGGGTTCAGTGCCGCCCATCAGAACTCCCCGGCTGTCTCGCCAGATAATCTGCCCCCGCCCGAACCCTGCGCTGCTTACCGGGATGGTCACCTTGTGCCCTTTTCTTGCGAGCGCTGCTTTTATGTGAGAAGGCACCGTTTCTTCCAGTTCGACGCTGTTGTCGTCGAGCCACTGCCAGCGGGGTGCATCAAGGGCTGCTTGGGGATTGAGGCCGAAGTCTACAGTATTCATCACTACCTGCAGATGCCCCTGCGGCTGCATAAAGCCACCCATCACGCCGAAAGGACCCACAGGCCTGCCGTCTCGCGTGAGGAAACCTGGGATAATGGTGTGATAGCTTCGCTTGCCGGGTTCAAGGTAGTTTGCATCTTGCGGGTTAAGGGAGAATCCTGCTCCCCGATTCTGCAGCGCGATACCGGTACCAGGCACCACAAGACCTGAACCGAAGCCCATGTAATTGCTTTGAATGAACGACACCATGTTGCCAAAGCGATCAGCCGTCGCGAGATAGACAGTACCATGATCCTTGGGAATGACTACTTCTGGCTCTTGAGCATAGTCGCGGATCCTGCCGCGAAGGCTGGCGAGGTATGCCGGATCAAGCAGCTCTTCTGGCTCGACCGGCATCCTCTGTCGTTCAGTGATTACTGCTTTTCCGGCCGTCATGGCCAGTTTGAGAGCCTCGATCTGCCTGTGATACGTGTCCACGCCTTCTTTACTGCTGAACTCCCACGCATCGAGGATGCCCAAGGCAATGAGAGCCACCAAGCCCTGGCCGTTTGGCGGCAGTTCCCAGACATCAAAGCCGTGGTAGCGCACGGAAAGGGGCTCGACCCATTCCGGTTCAAAGGATGACAGATCCTCGTACCGCAAGAACCCATCCGTTTCTTCAGCATAGCGATGGATCCTCTCCGCCAACTCGCCGCGGTAGAACGCTTCCCCTTCCGTTTCAGCAATCAGCTCGAGAGTGCGCGCGTGGTCAGGCGACTTCCAGATCTCTCCACATTCAGGCGGCTGTCCCTCCGGAGCAAACACACGCAGCCATTCTGCAAACTCACTGCCCTGCCGGGAATAGACGCGAAACGCGGCCTTCCATCCTGCCGCCAAGGTCGGTGAAAGGGGATACCCCTCAGCGGCGTACGCAATGGCCGGCCGGAGAAGTTCCTTGAGGGTAAGGCTGCCAAAAGCACGCCACAGTGCGATCCAACCCGCAACCACCCCTGGAACCGTTACCGGAAACCAGCCAAAGCTGGGCATCTCTGAATGCCCTTTGGCACGCACCGTCTCGGCCGTCAAGCGGCGAGGTGCTGGTCCGCTCGAATTCAGGCCGTACAGCTCATCGCCCATTGCTACTATGGCAAAGGCATCGCCGCCCAACCCGTTGGAAGTTGGCTCCACTACAGTCAAGGCTGCTGCAGTGGCAACAGCCGCATCCACTGCATTACCGCCTAGTTTCAGTATCTCGAGGCCCGCTTGGGCTGCTAGGGCCTGTGAGGTGGCTACCATGCCGCGGTTTGCGACACTTACCACCCGCCTGGATGGATACGGATAGTTCATAGGATCAAACTTCATGGCAGTTCTCCTTCCTAATAGCAAAAACAGGCGCGAACCGCCTGTTCTGGACTCTCATGCCTGAGAAGACACGCCGAGCCGAACCGTCTTCCACTGGCCGCGGCGAAACCGCGCAAAGCACAGTCCCGCCAATGTCACCAAATAGACCATACAGCCCAACCAGGCACCAAGCAATTGCAGGTTAAGAGTAAAAGCGAAAAGATAAACCGCGGGAATGAATACGACGGCTGACCCAGCAACAGCTACTGCCATAGTGAACCGTGTATCCCCAGCCCCATTCAGTGCCCCTCGAAACACAATGTTGGCTGCATCGAAGACCTGGTAGAAAGCCATGACTTTAAGCAGTAGGGCTGTCATCTGAATAACTTCCAGATCCGCCGTAAACATCCTGCCTAGGACCGGAGAAAAAACCCAAAAGCCAACCCCCACGACTCCCATGGCTGCTACGCCCAGCAGCGCTCCTTGGTAACCGACAATTTCCGCCGTCTTGCAATCCTCAGCCCCGAGATAGCGGCCTACCAAAGAGCCTGTGGCCTGTCCAAACGCAAAACCAGGCATGAACGCGAAAGCTGCAATCTGGTTGGCGATCTGGCTGGCAGCGAGCTCCACGGTACCAAGGCGCGAGATCAGCGTAAAAAACGTCGAAAACGCTGCAAGCTCCACCGCATCAGTTAGGCCGATGGGCATCCCCACCTTGACCATGTCGGCAATTTCTCGCCATGATGGCCACGACCACTCACCGAGGTAATACTCCTGCCAGTAGTACCTTATTGTTACCACTATGCCAAACCCCAACTGGACTGCTACCGCTATCACCGTGCCCCATGCCGCTCCAGCGACTCCCAATGCGGGCAAGCCGAGTTTTCCGAAAATTAGAATATAGTTGGCAATCGCATTCACGGTCACGGACACCCAAGCCATCCACATGGGCGACTTAGCGTTGCCCACGCCAATCAAGAAACTGCTGATCGCCCCCGCCAAGAGAGAAAAGGGCAGCTCGATAAAGCGGATGTTGATATACTCCGCTGCCAGCACTGCGATTTCTGGATGGGGCCGCACGACGCGAAAGTAGGCCTGCACCGCCCAAGGCAGCAGGGCAACTAGCGGGCTGATCAAAAGGGCGAGAAATGCAAAGTGCTGCAGATACTTCCCCGCTTCCCGAGGCCTGCGGCCGCCGTACATGCGGGCAACGTACGGCAGCGTCCCGTAGATAGTCCCTCTAAACAACAGCGCAAAGGCGAGGAAGAGCGTGCTAGCCACGCCGATTGAACCCACCGCTGCCGTGCTTACCCTTCCAAGAAACATTGTATCCAGTACTCCCAGGAGTGTGTAGGCGAGATTTGACATCACCATGGGAGCGGCGAGCCTGGCCAACTGCATCCAAAGGGCGCGGCGGCTCGAGATGAAACCGCGAATCATCGCTTCACTCCTCGTTGGGCATGGCCGCCACTGCCTTCGCCACAGCCGCCGCCAAATCAGCTAAGTCTTCATCTGTAATCAGCTGATTGAGCCGGATCTGAACAGCCCGCCCCAAGAGGTCCAGTGTCTTTGGACATATGTCAGGACGATACTCTACGCTCCCTTTGTAAAACGCTTGGTCCCAGGGGAAGTGACCGCCCCAAGGATCCTGCTTCTGCATAAGAAACTCCCAGTTCACGTAGACATGCTGATCGTGCGCCTGCGAATCGTAGATTCTCTGGGCCGGTATGCCCTCTGCTGTAATGGCCCTTTCCAGAAATGCTGCTTGATTAGTAGTCTTAGCGTAGAACACGAGGCTGACTCCAAGGTCGCGCTCACTTCCGAAGGCAGGGGAAAACGAAATACCAGCCTGGCCCTGAAGGACGTCAAGGGCTTGTCTTTTCACTGCGCGGATTTTGTCGATCAACGCCGGCATCTTTTCGATCTGGCCCAAAGACAACGCCGCCTGGAGTTCAGTAAGGCGGTAGTTCTGCCCCGCAAAGGCCGGGATTTTGCGTTCGGTAAACCTGAATTGATACATAGCACCATCGTGGTATATTACCGCGCGCTGCCATACCTCCTCGGAGTTGGTGACAAGCATACCCCCTTCACCTGTCGTGATCACCTTAGACTGCTGCAGACTGAAGCATCCTGCATCTCCAAAGCTCCCCAACCGCCTCCCCTGAAAGCTTCCGCCATTGGCTTGGGCAACGTCCTCGACTACTTTCAGATTGTGGGCCCGCGCCACCGCCAGAATCCTTTCCATGTCACATGACATGCCCCGCATGTGCACCACGATCACTGCTTTGGTATGGGGCGTGATCTTGGCAGCCAGGTCTTCTGGATCAATGGTGAGGGAATCATCGATCTCACACAGCACTGGCACGGCTCCCACTGCAACAACAGCACCAGCGGTTGCAATCCAGGTGTAGGCAGGTATCAAGACCTCATCGCCCGGCCCGACACCGACACCGATGAGGGCACAGATCAAAGCTGAAGTGCCTGAATTTACAGCTAGGGCGTACTTTGTCCCAACAAAACCAGCGTACTCCCTTTCTAATTGGGCTGTTTCCGACTCATCTAAGCCCTCAGGGAGATATCTAAAAATCCGCTTCTTTGCCAGCACGCGCAGGACCCGCTCCCTCTCCTCCTGTCCCAACTCCTCGCCGCCGATGAACTTCGAAACCCATGGGCGTGTCCTTACTGGTTTACCTCCATACAGTGCAAGCGTCAATGTCAGTCCTCCTCTGTGTATCCTTGCGCTAGAAGACGGGTCGCCGGAGGTATTTCTCCGTTCTCAACGCTACTTCCTGCTGATCTGTGTAACAGCAACAGACCGGGAGGGGCTCCCGGTCAGATGAGATATTCGAGGTCCTGAACAAGTGCGGTAAATCGGGGAATATTCTTGATGGCCAAAGCCACCCCGCGGCCAAAGCACCCGCGGTCGCTCACAAGATGGGAAATGACGATGGTCTCTCCCTCTCCGCCAAATCGCACTTCCTGCTGGGGAAGCACTCCATCCAAGCGGACGCTGTGTATGGGGATTTCCCGGCGCAGCTCAGGGCGATGCGCGGTGAGCAGAGAAGCGAGCCGCTGGGATGTGCCCGACGGGATCTCCTGCTTCGAGCGTGGATAGGATTCCAAAAGGGCCACGTCCTGCATCAACCCTGCCACAGCATGGACGGCTTGGCGCATAGCCAGGGCACCGATGGAGAAGTTGGGAATCACTGCCCCGCCAAGCTGGGCTCGACTACAGGCCGTGGCAAACTCAGCCAATTCGTCATCCCGAAATCCCGTTGTGCCGATGATGGGATGAATGCGCCGCTCCAGGCACTGATAAAAGTGCTGCTTTGCCGCCTGCGGTGTGGTGAAATCCACGAGAATGTGGGGGGGATGAACCGCACAGAGTTCGGCGAAGTCACCGAAGATCGGGATGTCGCGCCCCAGGTCCGGCAGAACCACTGACATGGACTTACCAGCAAGGGTCCGAGCCACTACTCCGACTACAGTAATGCCTTCCTCGGCGTTTAGGTATCGGACAATCTCTTTCCCTGTTCTCCCGGTACCCCCTGCCACTGCGACGCGCAGCTGTCCCATGGCAAATGATCCCCCCACACAGTCTCTCAGATGGATCCTATGTGGTAACACCCGTGGTTATGCATCTTGGACCACAGAGCCAGCAAGGCGCATTTTCTTAGTCTGGGCTAATGCCGCCGGCGTGACCGGCCGATCAAAGCTGCGCAGCCCCGCCAATCTGAAGCCGTGTTTCTCCGCCAATCCCCGCATGTATTGAATGTGCTCCATGTTAAGATCAGCTCCGAGGCTGGCATTTTCATAGCGCTTCTCTAAAGCCAGCATCATGGTCTCTGACATGCACGCATAAGCTTGACCCTGTTCAAAGCCAAAGTTCCAACCTAAATCGGGTGAGTTGGGAACATCCACCACACCGCCATCGATAACTAAGACATCTGGGCGCAGCTGCACTACGTCGCGGCTTACATTCGCGGGGCGAGACATGTCGCAGACTACCGCCCCCCACTTGAGCATGCTCGGCTGAATCAGCGCTTCCGGACTGCTGGTGGCGGCTACGATCAGATCTGCACTGGGAAGATGTCTAGCCGCATCGGTGGTCAAGATAATGGGTGCGCCCTCATCGAGCACTCTCTCCACCACGGCCAGCCATTCGCTGAGGTCCGCACCCTCCTCAGGCAAGCCACGCAGCTGATTGACATAGTCACCCAGAGAACCCGGAGCGAAAACTCGCCCTTGATCCGCGGCACCTTTGAGGTGCTGCAGAATCTGCGCTACAACTTTCTGCAGCCGGAACTTGCTCTTGGCTGGATTACGGGGATTGCCAATCAGAATCAGTTTCCGGACGTTTTCCGCGAGCAGGGTGGATAGAGCCTTGCCAATCGCACCGCCAGCACCCATGACGGCTGCCGTACTCTGCCCAAGAGGAATACTGAGCTGCTCAGCAGCGGTAACTACTGCTTCCACTCCCGAAATGACGGTATAGCTGTTGCCAGTTGTCAGGGACGTATGGACATACGGCAGCAGTGAACGGCCGCCCATGGTTACTACGGAAGTATATGCTCCTAACCCCACCAACTTTGCCCCCCGCTCAACGGCCAAGTCCACCGCAGCTGTAATCTCAGCAATAGCTTGTGCCTTATCCATGGCCAAAAGCTCGTCCGCGGTGCGGGGCACACAGATGAAGTCGCCGTAGGCTGTGGCACCCGAAGCGCTTACGATGCGGGTGCTGGCTACCACAAACGGTTCCACCAAGTCGTTCCAGCGAGAGCTCAAATCCTTAAGCTGCTCTTCAGAGAAAACCTCAAGACTGGCGTCAAAATCACTGTAGTTGGCCAGATCTACGGGATGCACGAGGAAGGCGAAGCGTCCATCTTCCGGATGAGGAACCGCCTCGGGAGCGGTGCTTGCGGCCCTCACATCAGTCTTGCTCTGCTCCGCGGGCGGTTCGTACCCAATCAGATGGCCGAGGAAGTTGGCCGTATTCCTTTTCGCAAGCATCTTGGCAGCCCTCTCCACTGCTTCAGCAATGCGCCCGATCTGGGATTCCGTGATGATCAAAGGCGGCTCAATACGGATCACGCTCGCACCGTTGAGGGTAGGCGCCACCCGAACCCGCTCTGTGTTGAGCAGGTATGAGGCTACAACCGGAGTCAGGAATTCCTGTTCGGCTAAGACTCCCAACAGACTGTGGGGATAGAGGGAACGATCCTGGCCGAAATCTACGCCCAGCATGAGTCCACGACCGCGAATGCCTCGAATGACACTGGGATAGCGCGCTGCCACGTCCTGCAGCATGCCCTTGAGGAGCTCGCCTTTCGCCTTAACTTCATGCACGAGTGCCCTGTCGTTTTCTGTGAGTAGCTCCATTACTCTCAGGCCAATCCGGCACGCCAAGGTGTTGCCGGCGAAAGTGGATGAGTGCTTGTAACCAAACTCTTCAGTATAGACCTCAGCGGTACACAGCACTGCGCCCACAGGCAGCAAGCCTCCACCAAGTGCTTTCGCGATCAGAAGCACATCAGGAGTAACCCCTTCCCACTCTGAGGCAAACAGGCGGCCTGTGCGACCTAAACCGGTCTGAATCTCGTCAAATATGATAAGTACACCATAACGAGCGCAGATCTCTTTAGCCTGCCTGAGATACCCAGGGGGCGGCTCTACGATTCCACCTTCGCCTTGAATAGGCTCGATAATCAGAGCGGCGGTCTCTTGCCCATGTTTCGCAAGGTACGCTTCCAGCGCCTCCACGTCTCCGTAGGGAATGTGGGCAAAACCAGGCACTGGGGCGCCAAACGCTTCTTGATAGGATGGATTGCCTGTAGCAGACAGTGCCCCCAGCGTTTTGCCGTGGAAGCTGTTCTTAGTGGAAAGGATCCCCATTCTGCCCGTCCTAGCGCGGCAGAGCTTCAAACCCGCTTCCACCGCTTCTGCACCACTGTTCACGAATGTCACATAGGCCATACCTGGGGGCGCTGCCTTGACCAAGGCTTCAGCCAGCGCGCCTGCCGCCTCCAGCATGGAGGGCTGCACAAAACTGGGCTCCAGCGACTCACGGACAGCTGTTACCGCTTCCCAAATGCGAGGCGGATTGTAGCCAAACGGCAGAGCTCCGTAGGCAGCAATGCAGTCAAGGTATTCCATTCCATCTGCGTCATACAGCAGACATCCGCTTCCCCGCACAAAGCGTTTGTTGAGGCCGATTTGCACTAAGCGCTGGCCGAGATGCGGATTGACATATTCAATGTACGGATGCATGTTTTACCCCCCTGAGCTGTTGTACACAAATTTGTGCACATGCCTTATTATACCAACTTCCCAGGAGAAATACAACTGTCCAATGTGGACATTAATGGGCAAATAGGCTATTATTTGCTTAGACTAATCTGTGGGAAACGAGGGAAAACTAACTTGGAGATTATCTGCCGAGAGTTAGAAGCATCAGAATTCGAACTCGCCCTCGCCGTCCGGATAACAGTATTCGTGGATGAACAGCATGTACCAGCGGAAGAAGAACACGACGAACTAGATGCGGTGGCCGTCCACTTTGGTGCCTTCCACGAAGGTGCTCTCATCGGTACTGGCCGTGTGGTCGCTATGGGTACAACAGCCAAGATTGGCAGAGTTGCGGTTCTGCCCGCGTATCGAAGGCAGAAGGTAGGTTCCCGCCTCGTGCACGCTATGCTCAGGTGGGCAAGAAACTGTGGTCTAAAGGAAGCGATCTTGGGAGCACAGCTCCAAGCTATCGGATTTTACGAACGCCTCGGATTCGTCCCAGAAGGAGGCGTTTTCGATGATGCGGGCATACCTCACCGCTTGATGCGCCGATCCTTGATCCATGAGGAGGAATGGGAATGCGGAAAACCCCTTTCCTAGCGGCGTGGCTGCTCTGCGCAGTGCTGGCCTTGGTGCCAACCCATGTCCACGCTGATATCCACGCCTATATCATTCCCGAAAGTGATTTCTTGCGGGTAGAAGGGGAATTGACCATTGCTCCCAAAGAGCCGAGGTTCTCCTTTCGGCTTTTCCCGGGAGCTCAGATCACCGTGCTTTGGACGGAGGGCATCACTGACTATACTGTGGACAGAGGTGTCTTGGGCACCCTGGTTACCGTACGCCTCAGCAGCTACGAGAGTGAGAGAACACTTTACCTGGGGTACGAAGGGTTCCTGGAGCTGGACCAGGAAGACGCTCTCATCTTGGGCCGCGATGAGCTGTGGTTCCCGGAGTTTTCCATCCCAACAAGCGAACCTAAGCTCATCTTTGGTTTTCCGGAAGGCTGGCACCAGGTTGTCTCTGCTATCGATCACAGTTATCCTACCCTGATCCTAACCCGCCACCCCGATCGCGACTGGGATGCAGATCTAACGGCGAGAATCACTGAACCCGAGCTTCCGACCATGGTCACTGAACCACTGGTTACAGAACCAGAGCCCGTGCCCGACCATCTTCCCAGCCTGCCGCCACCTATTCCAGAACCAACGCCGCCACAGGTGGCCTTAAGTGTGGTTCCTGATGCGGTCTATGGGGAACTGAGCAACCTGGTGCTGCGGATGGACAGGGCCATTTCGCAGCAGGACACTGCCGCATTGGCCGAGTTAGTGGGGCCACGACTCCAAGCTGCAGGCCTAATAGAGTATTTCTCTGCCGTCCCGAGCCATATTCTTC
>FZPS01000195.1_pt14 | contig 12777 bp, 12 predicted proteins | sample 1817821 | NCBI WGS metagenome assembly FZPS01 (sample SAMEA104158645, study PRJEB21678) | metagenome | place: Germany | collected 2015-04-21 | reverse complement strand
AAATGTTGGACGGCAAAAGGTTTTGGAGGATCCCTGTAATGGACGGAGAGTTCCTTGTGCAGGAAAAGTTCGGAGTAAAAAGCGGGATCGGCGGAGGCAACTTATTGATACTGGCGAAAGATATCGTCTCCTGCCTTGAAGCTGCGCAAAAGGCCGTCAAAGCCATGAAAAAAATCGAGGGCGTTATATTACCATTCCCCGGCGGGATTGTGCGAAGCGGCAGTAAGGTTGGGTCTACTTATCCATTTCTTACAGCTTCGACCAATACTCCCTTTTGCCCAACCCTGAGAAGACAAGTTGTCACTTCCCTGCCTGAAGGGGTTAATGCGGTATACGAGATAGTTATAGACGGTCTTGATGAAAAAGCCGTAAGGGACGCCATGGGCGTTGGGCTTGTGGCCATTTGTTCTTGTGATGTTATCTCAGTGACAGCGGGCAACTATGGTGGGACACTTGGGCAGTATAAGTTTTTTTTACACGAGATTTTAAAAAACATGTGATAAAAAACCTTAAATAGGATTGAAAATGGGATGAGGATGAAGCAAATGCAAAGTTGTGCCCTTTGCACTTTGGCGAGGAAATTTTCGGTGAACAAAATAAAAGGAGTAACCTTGACTTTAAAAAAATGCGGGACGATTCCAATTGAAGTTGATGGAGTGTTGCCAGAATTTGTTTTAGGTCGCAAAGTTCATGAAATTTGCTCTATGAAGATAAACGTCGGCAAAGAAAAGCTTGACCTCGGGGATGTCTTCGAGGTGAAATGCGATGGAGATGAAGCTCTGATATTTGAAGGCGATATGAACCACGTGAAGCGCATAGGCGAGCTAATGTCTTCGGGAATTATCATTGTTAGAGGTTCCGCTGGCATGCATTTAGGTGAGCGCATGAACGGGGGTACGATATACGTCGACGGTGACATAGGAGCGCGATGTTGTTGTGAGATGCGCGGTGGCACGGTTGTCGTCAATGGGGATGCCCAAGCAATGCTCGGGTCTCCTCTTCCAGGCAATGCAAAAGGAATGAGAGGCGGAACAATTACCGTTTTTGGTTCAGTTGGCACAAGGACAGGGGAAGGGATGAGAAGGGGCGTTATAGCAGTTTTGGGAGACGCGGGAGATTTTGCGGGTGTTAACATGATAGCCGGTACTATTGTCGTTTTCGGGAATCTTGGTAGTAATGCTGGGGGTGGCATGAAACGAGGCAGCATAATTGCCCTCGGAGGCGTGGAAAAAATACTTCCGACTTTTTTATACGCTTGCACCTATAAGCCAACATATTTACGCCTTTATTTTAATTACCTGAGGAACTTTGGTTTCCCAGTTACCGATGATCTCTTTAAAGGATCGTATCAAAGGTATATAGGAGATGTGTCTTCCCTTGGGAAAGGAGAGATGTTGATCCTTGAAAAGCCTTAATGAAGGCGCTTTTAAATGCGTAGAAGAAATGATCAGTAAAGCTTGGGAACTGGAGATCTCTATTGTTAAGGTGGGCAACGGGGCCACATTGATCGATGCCGGGGTTCATTCAGTCGGTTCCTACGAGGCCGGGCGTCTTTTCGCGGAAGCCTGTATGGGTGGATTGGGAAGCATCACTTTTGGTCATGATCCTGAATTATTAGTCCCCAGCGTTATAGTAAAAGTTTCAAGCCCGGCTGTTGCCTGTCTAGGATCCCAGTATGCAGGATGGGCTCTTGAAAGTGAAGGTTATTTCGCTCTAGGATCTGGCCCGGCAAGATCGCTTTATAGGGGTGAAGCGTTATATGAAAAGCTCGGTTACGACGAGGTGTCCTCTGTGGCGGTCCTAGCCCTTGAGTCTTCGTCTTTTCCTCCTGAATCTCTTTTAGATTACGTTGCAAGCAGATGCGGTGTTGATCCTCAAAGATTATATGTCTTGGTGGCGCCTACCCATTCCTTGGTTGGATCTATACAGGTCGTTTCAAGGGTTGTCGAGACCGGGATTCATAAAATGTTCGAGCTGGGTTACGATGTTTTAAAAGTTCAACATGGATTTGGCGTTTGTCCAATTCCCCCTTTGCCCAATGATCCCATGATAGCAATGGGAAGGACCAACGATGCGGTTTTATATGGAAGCAGGGTTTGGTATACCTTGCATGATGAAAAATCAGAAATTGATACCCTTATCGATAAATTGCCTTCCGATTCATCTCGTGACTACGGATTGCCCTTTTTAGATCTTTTTAGAAAATATAATTTTGATTTTTATCAAGTTGACCCCCTATTGTTCAGCCCTGCCTGCGTAACCATTAATAATGTGATAAACGGAAATTACCGTAGTGTGGGGAGAAAAAATATCGATCTTTTGAAGCGAGAATGGTTTTGATGAGGGTTGTCATTTTAGGAAGCATGAACGCTTGGCATGTGGAAACCTTAAAGCGAGCATTTGAGGATCGGGGCGCCGTGGTTGGCGTCGTGCGTACAAGGGATATGAAGGTTAAGATAAAAGAAAACGAGGTTGTATGTTCAGGAGACACAGATTTGGGCGATGCGGACATGGTTGTAGTTCGTTCCTTGCCGGGAGGCTCCTTAGAACAAGTAATATACCGAGTGGACATGCTTCATGTGTTAGAAGAGATAAAGGGAATTAGAGTGATAAATTCTCCCAAGGCATTGGAGAGGACAGTTGATAAGATGTACACGACTGCTTTGTTTTCAAAAGCAGGATTGCTGGTTCCCGAAACTCATATTGCAGAGCGTTATGACGACGCGATGAAGGCCTTCGAGGTTTTGGGGGGAGATGTCGTGGTAAAACCGCTTTTTGGTTCTGAGGGCCGAGGCATGACAAGGGTGACCGATTCGGAAACAGCACACAGGGTATTCATGGCGTTGAATCAATGTAGGTACGTTTATTATCTGCAAAAATTCATACCTCACAGTGGCATGGATATCAGGACCTTTGTCATAAAGGGTCATGTTGTCGCAGCCATGGAAAGACACGCATCTGATTGGAGATGTAACGTTGCTTTGGGTGCACAAGTTAAACCATTAATTCCAGACCAGAATATAATCGATTTAAGCGTTAAAGCTGCCAATGCAGTGGGGGCCATCTACGCCGGTGTTGATATATTACCCGCTAAGGATGGTCAGCTTTATCTTTTGGAGGTAAATGGCATTCCGGGGTGGAGGGGTTTACAGCAGACTACATGCCTTAATATAGCTTCTATTATTGTGGATTTTTTGCTAGGTGATATGTAACATGAAATATTCTGTTGATGAAATAACTTGGGCTGCGCAGTTGGCGAGTATTGTTGAAGTATGCTCGGAAAAACCGGGTAACGTGCATATAAACCAATCTTTTGGGGATGCAAATCCCTTCGATTTTTTTGCGGGAGCAGTGTCGATAGGGCCGGTCTTTCAACGTGTCAAGGATCTTTCCGTGGGAGATATTGTTTTAAAGGGCGTAGAAAGCAGATCGAAACTTTCCTCTACGAATGTCAACTTGGGCATCTTATTGCTTTTGGCACCCTTAGCTAAGGCGTCGGTCAAATGCGAAAGCGGATCCGGGACTCCTGCGATCAAAGATTCGTTAAAAGATGTCCTCGATGAACTATCAGAAGACGATGCCGTCGCGGTTTTCAGGGCCATAAGATTGTCTAATGCTGGGGGGATTGGTCATGTAGATCGATATGATGTTAGAGAAGATCCTCAGGGGATCACATTGCTCGATGCCATGTATTTGGCGCAAGAACGTGATTCAATCGCAAAGGAATACGTGACAAACTTTGCGATCACATTTGAAGTTTCGTTGCCTTCACTCAAAGATACATTAGGCAGAGGGACTACTCTGCGTGATGCTATTTTGCATACATATTTAGTAATTTTGGCAGAAATACCAGATACCTTGATAGCGCGCAAGTTGGGTTTCGGTGAGGCATTTGAGGTTTCCAAAAAAGCCTTTGAGGCAATAAAGAGGGGTAGCATCTTTACCCTATCAGGTCGCGAGGCTATTAAAGATCTCGATTGCTACCTTCGCGATGAAAAACATGCAAGAAATCCCGGCACTACCGCTGATTTGACTGTCTCTGGCTTGTTTTTGTTTTTCCTTGATTCCATCCGTTGTGGAACAGTTTCATCGTATCTCGGGCGTTGGTGAGCTTCATTGCTGCTAGCAGTCCAGCCTTACCATAAATTGTTTACCACCATATTCCCTCAAGCTGTTTTCATCGGCACTTTCGCGGCGTTTAGCTAGTTGGGTAAATTTAACCATCGAGCTCGTATCACCAGATACTGCGTTTGGGTGGTGTCTATTTATTTCCCAACGCAAAATTGACTAAAAATCGCATGGATGAGGTCTTCGTCGAAGTTTCGCCCAAGCAATCTATCGAGATAGTATCTAGCTTCGTATAAATTAGAGGCCACTAGTTCCTCAGGTTCGCCCATATTGATGGACGCAATCGCATTATCCACGCAGGACAGGACGTTTTTTAGCATTTCTATTTGTCTTGCAGTTGCATTAAACCCTTCATTTATGGCTGAATGTTTGATTAATTTATTCACCAAGCGTTCCTTCAGTTTTTCTATAGCGAGCTTATCGAATGCTGAGAGCACCGTTATCTCGCTGTCCGGTGCGATCTCCCTTAAATCGTCAGGAGAGACGATCTGAGGAATATCGGCTTTATTGATTGCTATTATGTGGGGATGGGTTTTTAATTCCTCTGCCAAGTTAATATCATCTTGAGTAAGCGCTTCACTACCATCGATGATCCATAATCTTAAGTCAGCTTCTCTAAAGGCCTTTTGGGCCATGCTGACTCCTATCGTCTCCACGACGTCATTAGTGGCCCTTAAGCCTGCCGTATCCATAAAAATTATCGGTATCCCTTTATAAACTATCATCCCCTCGATGACATCTCTCGTCGTTCCTGGTATGGGCGTTACTATAGCTCGTGCTTCTTCGAGTAAGGCATTAAATATGGACGATTTCCCCACATTTGGTCGTCCCACGATGGCGACTTTGATCCCGTCCCTCAAAACTTTGCCGACATTGCAGCGAGATATTAATCTTTTGAGATTTGTTGAGATTTGATTTAGCTTTTTTAATACCTCATCGGATGGTAAAAAAGGTATATCCTCTTCGGGAAAGTCCAAATTCGCCTCGAGATTGGCCGATAGATTAAGTAATAAATCGTATATCTCAGCAATCTTAATTGACAGTTCGCCGCGAAGGGTTCTCGCGGCGGCACGAAGTGCTTCGTCACTTTTGGCCCTGATTATGCCTAACACTGCCTCAGCTTGAGTTAAATCTATCCTGCCGTTTAGAAAAGCCCTTTGAGTGAATTCCCCGGGTTCGGCAAGGCGGGCCCCCTGGTCGATCAAGAGCTCCAGGCATTTTGATGCCACGAGAAGCCCCCCATGGCAATGTATTTCTACCACATCTTCGCCGGTGTAGCTTTTGGGCGCGCGAAACCACACGCCCAGCACTTCATCTAGGTGGTCACCGTTTTCGTTCACTAAGAAACCGTTTCTCATGTACCTTGGGGGTGTTTCCTTCAATGGCTTAATTCCTTTAAATACCTTTTCCGCAAAATCTAACGCCTGGGGGCCGGAAAGCCGTACTATCGCTATTCCGGCCTCCCCCCAAGCAGTAGATATGGAAGCAATTGTATCGTTATAGTTCAAGAAATACTTTTCTAACGCCAATCGCTACGCCCTTTTCGTTTTGGTGGTTTTAATGTCATTATATCTCAATATCTCGCATCATAAGGCAGTAATAACTAAGGAGTGTTTTGATACACACTAAGATTTTAGAAGTTCTTGCATAGCCTCTCCCAAACGTCTGATTCCTTCGTCCATATCTTTGGGGGATGCGAAGGTAAAACACATTCGCAAAGAACGTTCTCCGCCGTTTTGGTTTGGGTAGAATGATTCGCCGGGCACGAAAGCGACCTTTTTCTCCAAGGCCTTTTCATATAGATCCGATGTTTTTATCGTTTTCATCTCAAGCCAGTAGAAAAAGCCGCCTCCTGGTTTTACCCATGAAACTTCATCCAGTGGGAGATGTTTTTTTAGGCATTCTTCCATGTTGTCTCTCTTTTTGCGATAATGGTCCACTATATGAGGCAGGTAGTCATCTAAATGACCTTTCCTGCAATACTCATAAACTAGAGCCTGGGCCACAACGCTCGTACACAAGTCTGTGCCTTGCTTAAAAATGGCCATCTTTCTAATAAGCTCTTTATTGCCCACCACCCAGGCTACACGTGTGCCAGGCGCCAAAATCTTTGAAAAAGTGCAAGCGTGTACGACCAGGCCTGATTGGTCTAAGGAAAAGAGCGTTGGCAAATCTTCTCCCTCAAAGCGGATGTAAGCATAAGGGTCATCTTCTAAAACGACGATTTCGTATTTACTCGCGATTTCGACCAGTTTCTTTCGCCTTTCTAAAGACATGGTACATCCCAGAGGATTGTGGAAGTTTGGGATCGTGTATATAAATTTGATGCGTTTGCCCTGAGATAGTGCATTTTCTATCATTTCAGGGAGCTGATCCACCAACATGCCATCAGCGTCGCAAGGTATGGTCAGGAATTGAGCGCCATGGTTGTGCATTGTCAAGGTTGTTCCGACAAAGGTTGGTTCCTCAGTTATTACCAAATCACCTTCATCTATTAGGGTCCAACAGAGCAAATCTACCACCTGCGTAGAGCCTGTAGTTATCAGGAGCTCGTCTTGCGAGATCGATCTGCCCATCCTGGGAGCAATCCAAGAGCAAAGGAAATCTTTGAGGGGTGTGTAGCCCTCCGTGGTTCCATATTGAAGCACATCTTTGCCCTGCTCTTTGAGTATGCTGGCAGATTCGTAAAACAAATCCACAGGAAATGATTCAGGATCGGGATTACCACCGGCAAACGATATCATGCCTGGTTGCCTGGTAGCATGCAACATTTCCCTTATCGGAGAAGGCCTTAAACTGCTTACCTTTTCGCTATACAACTTATCCCAAGCGCTCATACCTTTTTCGCCTCCTAATTTTATCGTTCCTGCCTAAAAAGTTACTAATATTATAGCATGCAATCTAGTGATCGTCCAAAGCGTTCAATTGGGTCCAAGATGGTGTAAAATAACATAAATAATATTAGAACGGTTACGGGGGTGTTTACTAATTGATGAAGCGAATGGACTTGTTGAGTGAGCTGGTAGTGGAAAACCAGACGAAAATGGTTTTGCTGGTGATAGATGGGTTGGGGGGTTTGCCAGGAGAGGATGGTAAAACTGAGCTTGAGGCGGCCCTGACGCCAAATTTTGATAAGTTGGCAACCAAGGGCGAAACAGGCTTATTGCAAATGGTTGATCCAGGCATTACCCCAGGCAGCGGTCCGGGACATTTGGCTTTGTTTGGATATGACCCTTTAGAATTTCGCATTGGACGTGGAATACTCGAGGCATTAGGCGTAGGAGCTCAAGTGGAGTCGCAGGATGTATGTGCCAGGGGTAATTTTGCAACTTTAAGCCCCGACGATGTGGTGTTAGATAGAAGGGCAGGTCGCATTTCGACGGAAAGGAACAAAGAACTGATATCCTTTCTTTCAGAGAACATTAAGGAAATAAGAGGAGTTAAGGTAAGATTATATTCGGGAGAAGAACATAGGTTTGTCGTTGTATTTTCCGGGGACGGTTTGTCGGAAGAAGTTGAGGATGCCGATCCTCAAAAGAACGGCTTGCCGATGAAGTGGGCAGCTGCTACCTCCTCGAGGGGAAATTTAACGGCCACCATTGCCAACGAGTTCATCAAAAGGGTTAGAGACTTATTGATCAATGAAAAACAGGCTAACGGTTGTTTATTGAGGGGATTCTCTCAAGCACCACACATGCCTTTACTGCCGCAGCTGTATAAGATCAAACCTGTCGCCATTGCAAACTATCCTATGTATAAAGGAATAGCTCGATTGGTGGGCATGGATGTAGTCGATGCAGGGCAAAATCTTGAAGGGCTTTTTGAGACGCTTCCCTCGAAGTGGGATGAGTACGATTTCTTTTACGTTCACGTGAAGTATACAGATAGCTACGGCGAGGATGGCAATTATGACGCCAAAAAGGAAGTCATTGAGAAGGTCGACTCCTTAATGCCCAAGGTGCTAGAATTGAATCCTGATGTGTTGGTAATTACGAGCGATCATAGCACGCCTTGTCAGCTAAAAAACCATTCTTGGCATCCAGTGCCGGTGCTGCTTTTTAGTCCCTTTACTCGACCAGGTAGTTGCTCCACCTTTGGCGAAAGAGATTGTGCTACGGGCCTGCTTGGAGTAATGCCTGCCTATCACTTGATGGGCTTGATGCTGGCCCATGGATTAAGGTTATCAAAATATGGGGCATAAAACACGTCTATAACCGGCTGCAAAAGGAAGTTGGCACAGGCTAGACTGCTTCAGATGGGATGTCCCAAAGTTAATCGCGATGTGTGCTAGTTGTGCCAATAATGTTGTAATTGTTGCCGTTATGAAAGGTGAAGACCATGGGAAACACGTGGGTAGTGGATAAAGATTTTGATGGCGTTAGGCTTGATAGGTTTTTAAGAAAAAAATACACACAAGTTCCTTTGAGTGCCATCATGCGTGCTATTAGGACTGGCGAAGTTACCGTAAACGGGAAGAAGGCTTCCCCCTCCTATCGTTTATGTGAGAAAGACCAAATTTCCGTTCCCTTTGAGGACCCAAAGCCAAAAGAACCTTCTATGAAACCGAGCGACAAGTTCCTAGAGGTGCTATTTATGGATGAAAACATTTTAGTGGTAAACAAACCTTCCGACCTTCTAAGCCAACCTGCGTCAGGTGGGGACGATTCAGTAGTAAATAGAGCGATGAGCTTAGCAAATAAAACGGACAAAGATTTTATTCCTACACCAGTGCACCGTCTGGATAGGAATGTGTCTGGGGTTATGTTGCTTGCCTTAAATATACAGTCTCTGCGAGCATTGACGGGATTGTTTAGAGAAAGAAAGATTATAAAAAGATATTTGGCCGTGGTGAAAGGTCCTTTGGAAGGCGAAGGAATAGTTGATGTCTCGCTAAATAAAGATAAACATTCTTTTAAAGCAAGGACTAAATACACAAAAGGGAAGAGATCAATTACTCGATATAGAGCTTTACGTGTGAGTAGTGACGCTTCTTTGGTAGAGCTAGAATTGATCACTGGAAGGTTCCATCAATTGAGAGCACATTTATCGCATATCGGGCATCCAATTATAGGAGACGTGAAATATGGTGGCAGAAAAAAGGAAGCGCCAAGGCCAATGTTGCACGCGTATGTGATAGAATTCACGAGCAAAGATCATTATCTTGGCTATTTATTCGGGAAAAAATTCACAGCACCCATGCCGATCGATATGATAGAAATTGTGAACTTCTTCAAACTTTGACCTTAACATACCATCATGGGTATGTTATAATCTGATTGGCATCGGAATAAAATGGGTGGAGGTGAATTTCATGGAAATGACAGAAAAAAATTTGAGCATTTCTTTAACAGAAGCAGCGCGCAAAAAGTTCTCAGAACTAGGAAACGAGGGGCACATTGTAGTTCAAAGGATCGGAAGAGGCTGAGCGTCATATTATGCAGCCCTCGTTGAGGGCGGGAAGCCACAGAGTGTAGAAGATTACGTTCAGATTGCGGATGGGGATGCTGTTTTGTGGGTCCCTAAAGGAATGGCCTTTCTGGACGATAGGATCGATATAGATGTTATGCGTTCAATTTGGGGGTCAAGGTTAGTCGTTAAATCTGTTGCTTCTTCCGAATCCAAATGTCGCGGTAATTAAATTAAGTGAAATTACTAAGGTTAGGTTCGCTACTTTCGGTGGGTATGGTAAACTTTAAGCATGAGCGAAAACAAAAGCGTTTCCATACCGAGGATAATTTTTGCCGATGAAAGAAGTGAGGCGTTAATTCCGCCGAGCGTAATAATGGCCTCTGCTTTGCAGCGAAGGGGCTACAGGATAAAACCCTTTGTCGTGGGCATCGATGAGTATCTTGTAGCCCTTCTGTACTTGCTACTTGGAGAACCTGTAACGGTATTAGACCCTTTTTTGGTCAAAAACCCTACGCATTTAGCGGAACTGTTTGCAGCGGCTTCTTATGAGAATGGTTTAAATGTTTTGTTTGCTTCCCTTGGCAAAGCCGAGGACGAGGATATCGCAGTTAATCCGGATCTTTTGGTAATAGGAGAACAGTTACAATGTCCTATCATTCCCATATTTACTTCAAAGGGCTCATCTGCTTTTACGGCGAGAAGAATCATAAAATTTTCTCGTGATCTGTCCAACCCGATTCATGAACTTGTAGCCGCGATTGCTTTCACGTCTGTTCCTAACCCCAGAGAGTACCAATTGCTTGAGATTTCGATCGGGAGAGACCTTCCCTGGACTACTTTAGGTTATATCCCTAGCTTTATTTTGAAGGAAAAGCCCAAATTAATTTCGCTCATTGATCGGTCATCTAGCTCACAATGTTTATTGCCCATTAAAACATCGGCTGCGCGGTTAATTGCAATGGAAAGGCAGGTGGAGTGGGAGGTGATTGTGGCTCATGCTCGAAGCGCTCCCCCTTTTGGTGTTAAAGTTTTAGAACAAGGCGCTTATAATCAATCCCGCAGAATTGGAGTAATTCATCATCCAGCGCTAGTATTAGGTGGCGATAACAACGAAAAGTTCTTTGAAGCCCATAGATTTAATGTAATTCCGCTCGATTTTAAGGACAAAATAGCTTATAATGACGTTAATTTTATATATGTACCTCATGGCATGGGCTACATGTTTATGGTTGACTTGATTGATAACGTTTCATTGATGGAGGCACTTGCTGCATCTCGTTTTAAGGGTAAGCTGTTTGTTGAAGGGGGCGCGTCTCCAATATTTGGTGAAGTATTTCACTTGCCGAATGAAAGCACAATAAAAGGTTTATCATTTTTCCCCTATGAAGGACGTTATAAGGAGTTCTCGAGTACCTGTCACAAAGTTCATGTTGAAAACATATCTTCTGAGAGTTCTGAAAAAGCATTTAGGGGGTATTGTCCTTCCTGGGTCTTGCTTGAACTTAAGGGTTTTGACTGTATTTCAACGTGGATCGCAAAAAAAGTAGGCTCACAAACATCGGCAGAAGATGGATGGCGAGTGGGCAATGCTGTTGCATCTTCGTTGAAGCTGGAGTTTTGGAGCAATCCTGAAGCAATTGACGAATTATTGAATTAATAGCCTAGCGAGGATTAAGATGCAAGAGAAAATGAAACAATGGGTAAAGGAAAAGCAAAGCATACAAGATGAAGCTGCCCGAATCTCCAATCAATTGGTTGAATGGAGAAGGGGTTTTCATGTTTTTCCCGAATTAGCATTTGAAGAAAGGGTTACATCTTCGAGGATAATTCAAATTCTACAAGGAATTCCAGGCATAGAGATTACTCAAGGTTTTGGGGATACTACCGCTGTAGTGGGAAAGCTTAAAGGGAAAAATGACACAAATGCGATAATGCTTCGATCTCCTATGGATGCATTACCTCTTCAGGAAGAAACAGATCTTCCATTCGCGTCGTGTATCCCGGGTGTAATGCATGGCTGTGGCCATGATGCCCACATGTCAGTTATGCTTGGTGTGGCGAAGTTGTTATCGAATCGAAGGGACATGCTCGGCAGATCTATTGTCTTTGTCTTTCAGCCGGCCGAGGAGGGTCTTGGTGGGGCCAAACGTTTAATCGAAGCCGGACTTTTACGGGCTTACAATATTAGCTGTGCCTTAGGGTTAAATTTTTGGCCTAAATATGGTTATGGAAAATTATTGTTACGACCCGGGTTCATGACTGCCCTTTCCGATAGATTTCACGTCTCTATTCAAGGAGTAGGTGGTCATGTAGCGGCGCCTCACCTTGCCGTGGATCCGTGGACGATCGTAGCTCACCTAATTTTTGCCGTTCAGATGCTGGTGTCAAGGGAGATAGACCCCTTGGAAAGTGCCGTTATATCCTTTGGCCAATTAGAAGCCGGCGAGGCTTACAACGTAATCCCTGAACAAATAGATATGTGGGGTTCCTTGCGAGCTCTTAGCCCCGATGTGCGAGACTTTCTTCAAAGCAGGTTAGAGGAAATCGTTCCACTGCTGGCGCAGACCTTTCGCGGTTTAGGTATAATTAAATATCAACGAAACTATCCACAAGTTTTCAACGATGAAAAACTTGTGGATGTGGTTTTGAACATAGCCTATGAATACATGGGCAAAGAAAACGTGGAAATTTTACAAAAACCCTTAATGTCAGGTGAAGATTTCGCCTTTTATACCCAGATAATTCCCTCCTGTTTTATGCTCTTTGGAACGGGCGGTAAATATTGGGTACACCATCCTAAGTATGATGTACCCGAAGACTTACTCCCCTCTGCTGCTAGCTGGAAAGCTTATCTTGCTCTTCGTTTGTCTAACATGGATTTTATGGAGGAAGGTTGGATTGAATAGACTTGATAGGGAGATAGAATCGATATGTCGCAGATTTCCTTGGGATCGCGCTATTTGGTTTAACGGCGTGTGGTGGTCTAGAGGTGCTTTTTGGGAGCTAGTAGAAGCCACAACGGAAAAGCTTAAAAATAGTGGATTTGAATCAAAAATGCATTTGGGGTTAGTAATGCCAAATAGTCCCTCCTTTTGGGCTCACGTATTAGCAGCGTGGCGTCTTGGAGGTACTGCTGTCCCTTATAATGTCCGAGAGCCTGCTAATGTTATAACGAGTGCGTTGAAGCATGTTCAAGCTTCCTTGGTAATACTTTCCAATGGGCGCGCTGACATGACAAGT
>FZPS01000216.1_pt378 | contig 12781 bp, 16 predicted proteins | sample 1817821 | NCBI WGS metagenome assembly FZPS01 (sample SAMEA104158645, study PRJEB21678) | metagenome | place: Germany | collected 2015-04-21 | reverse complement strand
TGAGTTACCAACTGTTGTGTAGGTTTGGGCTACTTGAGGAATCTTTGTTAGTTTCTTTCCTGAGTCCCAGTCTACTATTTGCATCATGGTCCCTTCTGGATAGGTGGCTGCCTTGTTGTAGTAGAGCTCTCCGTAGAGGGTGTGAGCGTCTGCAGCATAGGTTATCATGGTTGAACCATCGGTGGATGCACCTTTAGTAACCAAAAAGCTTGTACAAGCGTAGTTAGGCAAGGTAGCAAATGTAAAAGCTATTGCAAATAATGCAAGAGCAAATCTTCTTAATTTTCTCATTTGTTATCTGTTTTAATTATTATTCTTTCTATTTTTTACGTTTTGAATTGACAAAGATATAAATTATTATTTAATTTACCAAAGTTCCTATATGTTCGCCCTCTATTATTTTCTTTAGATTACCTTTTTTATTCATATCGAAAACATAGATTGGTAGCTGGTTTTCTTGGCAGAGTGCAAAGGCAGTCATATCCATTATCTTTAGTTTTTCTTGAAGGGCCTGCTCATAGCTTATATTTGGGTATTTAATGGCATCTGGGTCTTTTTCTGGATCGGCATTATATATACCGTCTACCCTTGTGCCCTTGAGGATTATGTCTGCCTCAATCTCAATGGCTCTAAGTGCTGAGGCTGTGTCGGTGGTAAAGAATGGGTTCCCCGTTCCTCCTCCAATGATTATTACCCTGCCTTGGCTAAGGGCTTCTTTGGCTCTTCTTCTTGAGAACCTCTTACATATAGGGTCTATTTCGAGGCCTGAGAATAGTTCTGTGCTAATACCATGCTTTTCGAGCTCTGCTTGGATTGCCATACTATTAATATTGGTGGCCATCATACCCATATAGTCTCCCTGCACCCTATCCATTCCTTCAGCACTGCCTTGGAGTCCTCTATATATATTACCTCCACCTATTACAATGCCTAGCTCCACTCCGAGGTCTATAATGGATTTAATCTCTAAGGCATATTCTTCTAGCACCTTTGGCGATATACCATATTCTTGGTCGCCCATTAGCGACTCTCCGCTTAGTTTTAATAATATCCTTTTGTATTTCATATTCTATTTTATTTTGATTTCTCTATATGCCCTGGCCTAAATAGGCAGGCGTCTCCATAGGATAGGAATCTATATTCGTTGTCTAAGGCGTGTGTGTAGACCTTTTTCCATTCCTTACCTATTAGGGCGGAGACTAGTAATAATAATGTGCTTTTGGGTTGATGGAAATTGGTGAGTAGAGTATCAATCATCCTGAACTTATAGGATGGGACAATGATTAGTTGGGTCTCCCCATAGATATGGTCGAGTCCTGCATTGTCCATATAGTCCAATATGGCTTTGATTGATTCTTGTCTTGTGTAATTGCATGGGTTTTGGTAGGGCTGCCACTGGGATATCTTTATCTCATTCTCTTTCTGCCTTCCTTCAAGTATCTCTACTCCATACCAATAGAGGCTCTCCAAGGTACGGGTAGTGGTGGTGCCAACGGATAGGATATGCTTTGCGACGAGCAGGCTTTCTACTAGGTTTCTGCCTATTAATATCTTTTCATTATGCATCCCATGCTCTTGAATGGAGTCGGTGCTTACGGGCTTAAAGGTGCCTGCTCCCACGTGGAGAGTAATTGGAGAAAGACCAATCCCTTTGGACCTAAGCCTAGAGAGGATGGAGTCGGTAAAGTGAAGCCCTGCAGTAGGTGCTGCAACTGAGCCTTGGCTCTCTGCATAAACGGTTTGGTAGTCTGTATTATCGCTTTGGTCTGCCTCTCTATTTAGGTATGGAGGCAGAGGAATAATACCCATATTGCTTAGTATTTCTGCAAAGCTAAGGTCATCGTTCCATTCAAACTCCACAATCCAATCCCTACCAACCCTTTCCTTCTTCCTAACCTTTAGCTCCACCTCCCTGCTTTCAATTATCTCTTTCTTGGATAGGTCTCCGGTTTTCCACCTTCTATTATTACCAATCATAACCTTCCATTCTGCTCTACCACAGGCAGAAAAGGCTGAGTTGATTTCGGATGGGCTATGGGGCTCTAGGCAGAATATCTCAATGATTGACCCTGTTTCCTTCTTGAAGAATAACCTAGAATAAATCACCTTGGTATCATTATAGACCACAAGGGCATCATTATTGACTAGGTCGGGAATATCCGAAAAGCTTAGGTCTTGGATAACCCCATCCGTCCAAACCAATAGTTTGGATTCATCTCTTTGAGGTAGGGGGTATTTGGCTATCCTATCTTCTGCTAGGCTATAATCGTAGTCTTGAATATCAATATTTGGGATTTTGATATTCATGGTCTTAGTCTAGTATCTTAAAGGTATAGGTTTCCATTACTGGGTTATGGAGAAGCTCCTTGCAGGCCTTATCTACTATGGCTTCGGCCTCTTCTCTAGACTCTGCTTCTACTGCTAGGTTAATATGTTTTCCTACCCTAACGTCTTCAATGGTTTCTAGGCCCAGATTGACGAGTGATCGCTCTACTGCTTTGCCCTGAGGGTCTAATAATGCCTTCATTGGCATAACATTAATCTCTGCTAAAAATTTCATTTTCTATTTGTATTTACTATTAATGAAAGAATGATATAAACCAATACCATTAATGGTATGGCGTAAAAATTTAATGCAAAAATAAGAAATAAAGATATGATAATAAAAACATATCTGGATTTATTCTCTTTCCAACCCATATTCCTAAACTTTAGCGATAGCAGAGGAAGCTCTACTATTAATAGGATTGAGAGGATTATGGATAGAACTATTATGGTCTTGGGATTGATTAAGAAAGAGTGAATCATGGTTGGAAGAAAACCTCCAAAGCCCCAAAGGCTTAGGGAGCTTGTTTCTAGGTAGTGGATAATGGGTATGCCTGCCCAAATCATTGCGTTGGCAGGAGTAGGTACTCCTAAAAACTCTGTGGTCTGTCTATCGTCTATATTGAACTTTGCTAGCCTAAACCCACTCATTATTGCCATAAGCAAGGGTATGAATAAGAAAGGAAACCTTATGGGTGGATTCTCATAGAGATTGCCTGGAGCAATTATGCTAATAGCTATAAGGCTAGGAGCAAGTCCGAAGCTAACCATATCGGCTAGAGAGTCGAGCTGCTTACCCATTTCTGAGCCAACGCCAAGCATTCTTGCTACCATTCCATCGAATAGGTCGAAGACTCCCCCTAGGAGGATTAGGATGGAGGGCAGAACAAGACTTGGAGAATTATATAGAAAGTATATGGAAAGGCTTCCACAGAGTAGGTTGAACGATGTGATTATATTTGGAATCTGCTTCTTTATCATTAATCTTCTTTTTTTCAAGGTTCAAAATTACAGATTATATATAGAATAGCCTATTAAAAACAAAAATAATTACTCTGAATTGCTTTTCTATTGCATATTATGGCCTTAATTAGTATATTTGCAGGTTGAAATGAGTTTAATGAAATTAAATATGAAGAGTATTAATATAAATAAGCTAGGTTTTTTCTTTGCTCTATTCGTGTTGAGCCTTGGGTTTTGGTCATGTGAACCAGACTATTTCTCTCCTTCCAAAGACTGGGAGGGCAGGTGGAAGATAGAGGAAGCTATTACCTATCCTCAAAAGAAATCCACTTCTGGGGAGATATGGATTGACCCCGATAATGATAGAAAGCTTATTATTAGCGGTGAGTTATTTGGTCTTAACTCCTCTTTTTTGATAGAGGCAAAGGTGTCTACCACCACGTCCATTAGCTACGAAAGGGACGGAGACTTTAAGATTGAAGGCACGGCCAACCTTATAAAGAAAGATGAGATAAGGTTTAAGTTTACTTATACCTCTGAGGCTGGTAACTCGCAAGAGTTTATAAGGACAGCGCGTAGGGTGGAGTAAGGAGTCGGGAGTCCGGAGTCCGGTGTCGGGTATCGGGCGTCAGAAGTGAAAAGTGAAGAATAATATATAATAAAATAAATTGATTATGACAGACTTATCAAAAGCATTAATTGAAGAGGCCAAAGACCTTATGAAAGGGTCTATTAATTTCTTAGAAGGATCGATGAGGAAAATCCGAGCAGGTAAGGCTTCTCCTGCTATGCTCGAGGGTATTATGATTGATTATTACGGTAATCAGACCCCTATTGAGCAGGTTGCAAACATTTCCACACCAGATCCAAAACAAATAACTATTCAACCATGGGAAAAAGCTATGATACCTGTGATTGATAAGGCCATATTGGATGCTAACCTTGGCTTTACTCCAAAGTCGGAAGGTGAGATGCTTAGAATTATTCTTCCTCCTGTAACTGAAGAAAGAAGGCTGGAGCTGGTTAAGAGGGCTAAGGCTGAGATAGAGGAGTCGAAGATAAGCATTAGAAACGTTAGAAGGTCTATTATCGACAAGGTTAGAAAGCTTAAGGAGCAGTCGGTTTCGGAAGATGAGATTAAGGTAGTAGAGAAAGAGATTGATTCTATAACCGAAAAGTTCATCAAAGAAACAGAAGCAATACTCGTGGTAAAGGAAGAGGAGATTATGTCAATCTAATTAAGTCTTCTAAGGAGATTATCTAAAAGAAAATCATCTTATATAGATATGAAGAAAAGAAGTTTTGATTTCGTCTCTGCACTCTTGGGCATTATAATTCTATCGCCTCTTTTTATAGGAATTGGGGTTATTCTTCTAATTAGTGGAAGAGGTGGAATTATTGATAGGCAAGAAAGGGTGGGAAGGGGCAATCAAGACTTCATTCTCTATAAGTTTAGAACAAGGAAGAACAACCAAGATATTCAAAGTTATCTTCCTACCAAAAGAAGAGCCAAAGACCCTCTTGCTAGTTATTTTGGAACCTTACTTAGAAGGTTTAGGCTCGACGACCTTCCAAAATTATTTAATATTATAAAGGGAGATATGTCCTTTGTGGGGCCTAAGCCAGAGCATAGGATATACGTAGACACTTACACTCCCAAAGAGCTAAAGGTCTTGGAGGTTAGGCCGGGCCTTACCGACCTTGCTTCCATTGAATATAGAAACGAAACCGACCTGCTTATCATCGCCTCCAATCCCGAGGAGTATTATATCGAAGACCTACTTCCCAAAAAGATTAACCTAAGTCTTGGTTATATTGAAAACCAGACCTTTCTTAGCGATATAAAGATATTAATCAGAACCATATTTAGATATTAGGCTAATAGCTTAAATCCAATAAAGATATTTTTCTTTTCGCAAATTAGGTTGTTTGCGGAAAAATTATCGTATCTTTGGCACGTTTTCCCAAAAGAATTAATTGGGGGTTTCTTATCTTGGGAAACCATAGAATATAAGAGTAGAGGTCCCCGTAGTTATAACAGAAAATCAATACATTATGCAAATTACGCAAAAATCACAAGGTTTTATCGATCAGGAAGCGAAATACGGCGCTCATAATTATGCACCACTGCCTGTAGTTCTTTCCAAAGGAAAAGGAATTTATGTATGGGATGTTGACGGAAAGAAATACTTTGATTTCCTGTCGGCCTATTCAGCGGTTAATCAGGGACATTGCAACCCTAAGATTGTAGACGCATTAAAGGAACAAGCAGATACCCTATGCCTTACTTCACGTGCTTTCTATAATGATGCACTAGGTCCTTACGAAAAGTTTATCCACGAATACTTTGGATATGATAAGGTACTTCCTATGAATACGGGTGCTGAGGCAGTTGAAACCTCTTTGAAGCTTGCTCGTAAGTGGGGTTATAAGGTAAAAGGAATCCCTCAAAATGAAGCCATTATAATTGCTTGTGAGGGCAATTTCCACGGTAGAACCATTACTATCACTTCTATATCAACTGACCAACACGCTCGCGCCGACTACGGTCCATACACACCTGGTATAGAGATTATTCCTTATAATGATGTAGAAGCTCTCGAAAAGATATTAGAAGAAAAAGGCGATAAGATTGCTGGTTTCTTGGTTGAGCCTATTCAGGGTGAGGCTGGAGTATTTGTACCAGACGAAGGTTATCTAAAGACCTGTAGCGAACTATGTGCTAAACACAATGTATTATTTATCGCTGACGAGGTACAGACTGGTATTGCACGTACAGGTAAGATATTATGCTGCGACCATGAAGGCGTACGTCCAGACCTAGTTGTTTTGGGTAAGGCCATATCTGGTGGAGTAATGCCTGTGTCGGCAGTACTTGCAGATGATGATATTATGCTAACCATTCAGCCAGGTCAGCACGGTTCTACATTCGGTGGTTTTCCTCTTGCTTCTAAGGTTGCTACTGCTGCACTCGAGGTGGTTAGAGACGAAAGGCTTGCAGAAAGAGCAGAAGAACTAGGAAAGATATTCCGTGAAGAAATGAAGAAGATAGACTCTCCTTTTGTTGAGAAGGTTAGAGGTAAGGGCTTACTTAATGCAGTGGTTATTAAACCGCATAACGGCAAAGAAGCATGGGACGTTTGTATTGAAATGGCTAAGAACGGCCTTCTTGCAAGACCTACCCACCAGCATATTATTCGTTTTGCTCCTCCTCTAGTAATCACTGAAGAAGAGCTAATGGAAGCTGTTGAGATTATTAAGAAGTCTATAAAGGCTTTGGAATAAACCTATTAATAATTTAGATACATGCAAACAAGTTCAAAGATATTAATGGTGCGTCCTGCACGTTTCGAATTTAATGCCGAAACAGCTGTTAATAATCAATTTCAACAAAAGGTTGAGGCAGATGGGGTGCACGAGAAAGCAGTCAAGGAGTTCGATGCTTTGGTAGATGCACTACGCAAGAATGATGTGGAGGTTATTGTGGTTCAAGATACAGAAGAGCCACATACTCCTGACTCTATATTCCCTAATAATTGGTTCTCGTCCCATATTGGTGGAGAGCTAGTATTATATCCTATGTTTGCCGAAAACAGAAGGACGGAAAGAAAGCCAGAGATAATGAAGCTTCTTAAGGAAGAGATGAATCATACCAAGCTTATTGACCTAAGTAATTGGGAGAAGAAGAATGAGTTTTTGGAAGGAACGGGTAGTATGATATTCGATAGGGTTAATCGTATAGCCTACGCATGTCGCTCCATCCGTACCTCTGAGAATGTAATTGCTGACTTTAGTTCCAAGATAGGTTATGAGCAGATTCTCTTCGACTCAAAGGATGAGAATGGTAATCTAATCTACCATACCAATGTAATGATGGAGGTAGGTACCAAGGTTGCTGTTGTTTGTTTAGAGTCTATAAGAGATGAGGATGAGAGAGATAGATTAGTATCCAAGCTAAAGGAAACAGGTAAGGAGATAATTGATATTAGTCTCGACCAGGTTAATGATTTTGCTGGGAATATGATTGAGCTCAAAAGCCGTAGCGGCCAGCCTATTATGGTGATGTCTGATGCAGCTAAGAAGGCTCTAACTCCAGAACAAGAGAAGCTAATAAGCTCTTACTCTACCATTGTTTCAAGCGATCTCCAGACCATAGAAGCCAATGGCGGTGGTTCTGCGCGTTGTATGATTGCTGAGATATTCTATAATATGTAATTATTAATATAATTGATTAGATAATTATCCAATTAATTACATACAACTAAAGCCATAGAGAAGCTAGTAATCCACTAGTTATCTATGGCTTTTTTATTGCTTAAGCTTTGACTGCCAAAAGCTATACTAAAAAGGTATATATCCTCCTATGGAATACATAAGCATAACCGGTGTTGGGTCTCTATGAGAAGGCCATGCAGGACCTTGGTCAAGAGTAGCTGCTAGTCCAAGCTGGAAGGTAAGCCATTTCTTACCCCTATAGACATAGCTTACACCGACTGCATTCTGTGCAAAGGTTTCTCCAACTCCTTGATTGATATATTGGAGCAAGAGATAGGAGCTTCTAATATCGCGCTTAATATGGTAGGTTAGTCCAGCACCGTAGCCAATTAAACCCGCCCCTAACTGAAAGCCTGCACGAGGAGAGACTAGGATCTCTAAATCAGCTCCAATCAAAGAGCCTCCTCCATTAAGTATTCCAACTGTAATAGCACTGGTTTTTCTTTCGTATTCAATTGTATCTGTTCTATTAGCTTGAGCAGGAACAAAGACCTGAGCTAATACCCCCCCTGATAAAGCTACCAATATTGATGTAACAATCAGGGACTTAAATAGATTCTTCATAAGCTTTGTGTTTAAATATTATTGATTTGCTTTTATTTCTCCGAGGTTCTCCTCAATCATCTCTCTTAAGAACCTCATTATATCATTATTATTAAGTGGCATTCCGTCCAAAACCTCTTTTACTTCTTCTGTTTTGAACACATATTCTCCATCGTCCGTCTTATACGTCATTATGAAGTCTATTGTTTCGTTATGAGCTATGGTCATTACAAACACTCCCGATAGGTCTCCCATTGGTGGACGGTCGAGATGGTCGTGCTCAAACCAAAACTCTAGTATGGTCCCTTTACCTACCTCACTCTCAATCCTAAAGCCTCCCCCACATTGCTCAGAGTTCATCTTTATAAGAGGCAGCCCTAGTCCCACTTTTCTGGTAGTACGGGTGGTGCTATAAGGGTCGGTTACCTTCTCTAAAAACTCCTTACTCATACCCCTGCCGTTGTCTTCTATCCTAAACCAAAACCTATTCTCCTCCTTGCTATCTACTATATCCAAACTAATATGCGTGGAGTCGACAACAGTGGAGTTCTGCAATAGGTCTAGCAAATGTAATGATAAATCCTTCATATTATTATTGTATCTATTCTCCGTCCTTCCTTGCCCAAAACAGCCAACCTAAACTCATCGAAGCTAAGCTCCTTCATAACCAAAACAGAGTATACACTACCTATATCGTCTATGAAATGAGAGTCGGAGCTATGTATGAATTGATAGTGTTTTAGATAGGCGTTCTTCTTAATAAAGTCCGTTTTGGAAATAAACCTTGTAAGCTCAAAAGAATGGGCTTTAATATCGGGTGGAACAAAGCCTAGCTGAGATATAAGACTGGTTGCGCCCTTATTGATATGAGCAGGAATAAAGAGACCATTAAGCGATACTACCTTTTCGAATATCTCATCAAGGTCGGCATCTATTGCACTGGTTAAAAGAAACTCTTTTTGGTCTATTATCTCTTCCTCCCTATTGACCACTAGCTGGTAGCCAAACCTTTCCTCATTCAGCTCAATCTTAATAAGCCTTTCGTCTAGCCAGTCTTGGAACTCATCTAGCTCCTCGTCCTTATCAAAAAAACATAGGCAGTGGGCCTCTTCTTGGGAGGTTACTTCCGCTCCCATAAACACATAGACCCCTTCCTCCCTGCCAATCTCTCTACATAGCTTGGCGTGGAGGGTGGAGTTATGGTCGGTTATACCTATACAATCCATTTCCATTTCTTTGGCCTTATGGATGATATTGCTTGGACTCATTTCCAAATCACCACAGGGCGAAAGAACAGTGTGGATATGTAGGTCGGCCCTAAAGGACTTCATTCTACTATTTTAATAAAGAGTATATCTCTCCTGTTATTTCAAATGCTTCTTTGTCTGTGCCTAGGATTGGAATACCTTCTTCGTTGCTCTGCTCAATGGTGTCTTGGTTTGGCTCTAAGCCCTTGACGAGCACCACACAGGCTAGCTCTTTTAGAGAAGCTATTGCCATAATATTCTTATGGGTTTGGAGGGTTATCCAACATTGATTCATCTCTGCATTACCCATTACATCGCTTAATAGGTCGGAGGTATAGCCTCCCTCAATGCTATTGTCCAATCCTGCCTCGCCCGAGATAAGACTTAGTCCTAGCTCATCCATTAATTCTCTTACCTTCATAATCTATATAGTTTTGTTTATTAATCAAATCTTTCTCTAATCTCATTCTTCAAAAATTCCGAAGCAATCTCGTTTGGAGACTTCTTTCCACCAAGGCTTTCGAGGAGTTTACCTGCAAAGCTCGTTGGGTTCTCCTCTTCTTGATTGGCAGAGTAGAGATTATTAATTAGGCTTATTATCTCTTCTTTTGCCGTCTTTACATGGGTCCAGGCCTGGTTGGAAATATAGAGCTGCTGGGACTGGTTATATTCAAACTCATTCCTTACGGTCTGAATCATAACGTCCTTAAATAGCTTGGTATCCATACCCGGCTGAAAGCAACGAAGAGAAAGGGAGCTAAGCTCAATCCTTTCTAAGAATAGTATAAGCCTTTCGTAGGCTTGGAGCTGTATGGGGGTAACTATACCCTTGGTTTCCTTACTCCTAATCTTTTGTAGCTCAAGCAGCTTCATCTTCTCTTCATTCTCAATAAATCTCTTAAGAGAGTCAATATTATACTTACCTACCAAGAAAAGGGCTGCTATAAAGCTTAGACAAATAATGATTATTGCTATTAGGGTCATATCTGTTATTTATTATTATTTAGTCGAGTTTTAATACTGCAAGGAAGGCCGATTGAGGTACTTCAACATTACCTACCTGACGCATTCTCTTCTTACCTGCCTTCTGTTTTTCGAGTAGTTTTCTCTTTCTAGAAACGTCTCCACCATAACATTTGGCCGTTACGTCCTTTCTAACTGCCTTCACTGTTTCACGGGCTATAATCTTGCTACCAATTGCTGCCTGAATAGCTATATCGAACTGCTGTCTAGGTATTAATTCCTTGAGCTTCTCACACATCTTTCTTCCAAGAGGATAGGCATTATCGACATGGGTAAGAGTTGAGAGGGCATCCACAGGGTCTCCATTAAGAAGAATCTCAAGCCTTATTAGTTTCGAAGGTTTGAAGTCGAGAGGATGGTAGTCGAAGGATGCATAGCCTTTGGAAATAGACTTTAGCTTATCGTAGAAGTCGAAAACAATCTCACCCAAAGGCATCTCAAACACAATCTCCGCCCTATCGCTAGTAAGATAGGTTTGGTTTTTGAGTATCCCCCTCTTCTCAATACAAAGAGTTAGGATTGGCCCTATAAACTCTGCCTTAGTAATAATGGAGGCATGGATATACGGCTCTTCAATAAAGTCAATATGATTTGGCTCTGGGAGATCGCTTGGATTATATACATCCATAATCTCGCCACTGGTGGTATGCACCTTATAGTTTACGTTTGGTACAGTAGTAATTACATCTATATCAAACTCCCTTGTTAGTCTCTCTTGTATAATCTCCATGTGGAGAAGCCCCAAGAAACCACAACGGAATCCAAAGCCTAGAGCTAGTGAGTTCTCTGGCTCAAAACTAAGGCTTGCATCGTTGAGCTGTAGCCTTTCGATGGAGGCCCTAAGCTCTTCGTAGTCGTCAGCATCCACAGGATATATCCCCGCAAACACCATTGGCTTTACGTCTTCGAAGCCTTCAATAGCTTTTTCGCAAGGGTTTTCTACCGATGTGATGGTGTCTCCAACCATTACCTCCTTAGAGCTTTTTATGCCCGAGATAATATATCCAACATCGCCTGCCGAAAGAGTCTCCCTTGGCTCTGGCTTAAGCTTCAAAACACCAATTTCATCAGCAAAATACTCTCTGCCAGTGTTTACAAACTTAACGTTTTCGCCTTTTTTGATAGAGCCATTCATTATTCTAAAATAGGAGATTATCCCCCTATAGCTATTAAATACCGAGTCGAATATCAACGCCTGCAACGGCTTGTCTGCATCTCCCTTTGGATGTGGGACATTGTGAATAATGGCTTCTAGGATATCGTCTACTCCCTGCCCGGTCTTGCCGGATGCTGGAATAATATCCTCTTGTTTGCAGCCAATTAGGTCTATTATCTGTTCGCTAACCTCTTCGGCCATAGCGTTTGGTAGGTCCATCTTATTAAGGATGGGTATTATTTCTAAGTCATTGTCAATGGCTTGGTAGAGATTGGATATTGTTTGTGCTTGAATCCCCTGTGTGGAGTCTACAATTAGTAATGCTCCCTCGCAGGCAGCAATAGAACGAGACACCTCGTAACTAAAGTCGACGTGTCCTGGTGTGTCAATAAGGTTAAGTATATATGTTTCGCCTTCATACTCATATTCCATTTGAATGGCATGAGACTTAATTGTAATTCCTCTCTCCTTTTCCAAATCCATACTATCCAATACCTGAGCCTCCATATCTCTCGAAGACACAGTATCGGTATGCTCTAATAATCTATCTGCTAAAGTGCTTTTACCATGATCGATATGAGCAATAATACAAAAGTTTCTAATGTTTTTCATCTGGTGTGTTTTCCCTCTCTTAATGTCTATTATATCAACTTGCAAAGATACGAAAAAAAATGGTTTTTTCTCAAATTCAATGCCTACTTGCTTAGGCAATGGATAAACAGCCATTGATGGTAAATTAAGGATTGTCTTAATTGTTTCTTAAAATCCCCTTATTTCTTACTCAAATTATAGGGTAAAAATTAAGGATTGAAGCACTCGTAAAATGAATGCGCAGGTCGGTTTGCTGATCTCCGAGATCAGTAAAATGTCCTTTTACGACGGTTTTCTAACTTCCCAATACATTTTGATATTATCGGGTAATAATATCCCAATCTCTCGATGAAATCGACGTTTATAAGAAAATTGAAAATTTGGTTACAAGGCGTGCCTATTTATGGCAAGGGCTAAATTCAAGAAATAAGGCTTTTAAGAATTGCCTCCGCTTAATTGTTAATTTAAATCCCAAGAACCTCTTTGAGTTCGGGCTGATATCCTCTGATATTAGAGATATACTTCTAGAAATATGTAAAGTATTGTTCTGAATACATAAGACGTTTTGAGGAATTAGAGCATATACTAGATTATCCCTGTTCTCTCTTTTAGAAAACAAGAGGCCTCCGCTTAGAACAAGCGTTAGAATCACAAGGAT
>FZPS01000051.1_pt164 | contig 12784 bp, 11 predicted proteins | sample 1817821 | NCBI WGS metagenome assembly FZPS01 (sample SAMEA104158645, study PRJEB21678) | metagenome | place: Germany | collected 2015-04-21 | reverse complement strand
ACAGGAAACGGGCTTTGCGGTTGTGCCCGCCAATAGCTTTGAGTTCCTGCAGCAGTTTTGCGTTATTGGCAGCATCTCCGGCGCCCTCACCGGCAAAGCGGGCGGAATAAATGCCGGGGCGGCCGCCAAGGGCGTCAACCTCCAGGCCTGAATCATCGGCGAGAACCCATTCGCCGGTGATTTTTGCCACCGTTTCCGCTTTCAGCGCGGCATTTTCCCTGAAGCTGCTTCCTGTCTCCGGTATCTCGCCAATTTGCGGGTAGTCTTTCAGGGAAAGGACATTAATGGGCAGGTCGGCAAGCATTTCCTTCATTTCGCGGAGTTTGCCGGGATTCCCGGAGGCTATTACCAGCTTCATGCCAGGCACCCAAGCAGTATTCTTTTTTGCTCGCCGATAATTTTCCGGATTCCCGTTTCTGCCAGGTCCAGCATTTCGTTCATTTTCTGCCGGGAAAATGGCGCTTTTTCCGCCGTCCCCTGGATTTCCACCAGGTTGCCGTTCCCCGTCATTACTATATTCATATCCACCTCGGCCCTGCTATCCTCGTCATAGGCCAGGTCCAGATAAAGCTCTCCATCCACAATACCGATACTGGTGGCCGCCAGGTAGTCTTTAACAGGCAGCTCCGGCAGTATGCCGCCTGCAACCAGACCCGACAAAGCAAGATACAGGGCAACAAAGGAACCGCTGATGGAGGCTGTCCTTGTGCCGCCGTCGGCCTGAATTACATCACAGTCAATCCAGACTGTCCTTTCTCCCAGCGCCGCCAAATCTACAACTGAACGCAGGGAGCGTCCTATCAGCCTCTGTATTTCCATACTGCGGCCGGATATCTTGCCCCGTTCCCGCGGCGTCCTTATTTCCGTTGCCCGGGGCAGCATGGCATATTCTGCAGTTACCCATCCTTGATTGGTGCCACGCAGGAAAGGGGGAACCTTTTCTTCCACAGAAGCGGTGCAGATAACTTTAGTATCCCCCAGTTCGATCAAAGCGGAACCCTCCGGTGATTTCAAGTAGTTTGGTGTAATTGTCAACTGTCGCATCTCCGCGGCTTGCCGGCCGTCTGCTCTCATTGGGAAACCTCCGTATTTTAGATTTACTGTTCTTAATTATATCCTGAAAGAAAAGATATTTTCAAGCTCGGCCCTTCCTGCCTTCGTCAGTTGAGCACATTCCACTCCTTGGGCCGGCCAAAAGCCGCAGGCAATGTTATTTCCGGACTAAAGGAGAGCGGATTTCCTTCCACAAGCAGGCTAACCTCTGTTATGCCTTCGATCTCGGTAAAAGTTAAAGCGGTCTGCTGCTGCAGGCGCAAAGCTCCCGTTTCCGAGCCTCCGGCAGCCGTCTCCCCTTCCAGGTGCAAAACCACTTTCCCGCCTTCTGCCTGTGCGCTTTTCAGCTTTATCCCGGCGGGGACGGCGGAAGAAAGCACATTCTTTTGCCGGGGACCTTTGAATAGTTCCCCGGCAACGGTCAAAAGCCAGTCCTTTGTTTCCGGAACAGCCCGGGAAACGGGAACATAAAAGTAATCGTCTCCTGCAGTATAAAGAAAATACAGGGTGATTTTCTGCGCGGCATCGCCGGCGGATTCAGGACTTTCATGATTCAGCCCAAGCTCCCGGCCGAGGGGGAACCCGGCCAAATTTTGTCCGGAAAAATCCGCCTTTTCCCCTTCCAGCAAAATTTCAACCCTGTCAATGGCCGGAAACTCTGTCAGCGTGTAGATAATCCCCGTCAAAAGCAGCCTTTCCCTCTCCGGCAAGTACTCAGAAAATTCGCGGCTGAAATCTACCTTTGCCAGCCCCTCCCTGATGGACATGCCAAGCACCCGGGTGCCCGCCGGCAGCAGGGGAGCAAGCCCCGCAGCTTTAGCCTCCGGCGGAAAATGTTCTTCCGTGGCCTGACGCAGAACAGCTTTGGCAATCCCTTCTTCCCAGGGAATGTAAAGCTTAACAGGGACAAGAATCTGCCAGTTTTTATCCGGAAGATAAAAAACCGTTTCCCGAAGGCCGGGATCGCGCTCTGCGGGCTTGTCCCCGTTCAAGGGTATAAAATGCGTATTTTCATTTTCCGGGTTTGCGGCATTAAAGGAGCAGCCGGCCGCAGCAATAAACAGCAGCAAAACACAGCAAAAAAGACAGTACCTGCACATATTTTTCCCTCCCGTACCGGTTTACTGCAAATGTATGATACGGGAAGAAAAGATATGCCGCCTTACGGCAGAAGAACCTGGTACGCCTCCACTTGTGTGCCGAGCAGTTTTTCTGCGATCGCTACAAAACTGCCGGGGCTGCCGCTGACAAAATAGCGATGTTTTACCGGGTCAGGTCCGGCAGTTCGCAGCAGATTTTTTTTCTTCAGTATTGCGCCCGCTTCAAGCGCCGTTTCTGCCGCTGAAGATATCAGCTTGACTTCCTTCCCCATGACACGGGAAATAACATGTGCCATCAGGGGATAGTGGGTGCAGCCTAAAATAACAACATCCACTTCCGCCTTTTTTAGCGGCCGTAAATATTCTTCGGCCACACACAGCGCTTCCGGGGTATCCACCAGATTATTTTCCACCAGCAGCACAAACAAGGGGCAGGACTGGGAAAAAACGCGGATATCCGGGCAAAAGCGCTGCAGTGCTTTTTCATAAGCTCCGCTGCTTATCGTTCCGGCAGTGCCGATTACCCCAATCCTCTTGTTTTTTGTATGCCTTAAGGCTGCCCGGACACCCGGTTCTATAACGCCGATAACCGGCAGGTCGTACAAGCTCTGGTATTCGTCAAGACCTGCCGCCGCAGCCGTGTTGCAGGCCACTATCAGTAGTTTAATATCCTGTGTGACAAGAAAACGGATGATCTGTTTGGCAAAAGCACGGACTTCCGCATGCGGCCGCGGTCCGTACGGCATCCTGGCGGTATCGCCGAAATAGACGATTCTTTCCTGCGGCAGATGGCGGAATATTTCCTGTACCACAGTTAACCCGCCGACACCGGAATCCAAAAGTCCAATAGCATGATTGCGATTCATAAACTGCCTCCGTAACCGTTATTCTGCCTTGGTTTCGAAAAAGGAATCATTTTATGCTCCGGGGCAGGCAGAAATTGCTTCCTGCAGCGTGGAAACAGCAATTATCTCCATCCCGGGCACAGGCTGCAGGCCCCGCAGGCTAAAGCCGGGGACAACAGCCCATTTAAAGCCCAGCCGCGCCCCTTCAAGCAGCCGCTGTTCAAGCTGGGGAATGCCCCGTACTTCCCCGGCCAAGCCCAGTTCTCCCAAAAAGATTGCGTCCGCCGCCACCGGGCGGTTGCGCAGCGAACTTACAAGGCTCGCTGCCACCGCCAGGTCAACGGCAGGTTCAACCAGCCTTACCCCGCCGGCGGCATTGACAAAAACATCAAATGCCTGTATTTCTATACCGGTATGCCGTTCCAAAACAGCCATAATCAACGCCAGCCGGTTCAGGTCAACGCCCGTCGCTGTCCTGCGGGGATTGCCAAAGCGGCACTCTGTAACCAGGGCCTGTATTTCCACAAGCAGGGGCCGCGTCCCCTCCATGGAAGCTGTTACCACAGAGCCCGGCGCGCCGCGGGGACGCTGGGAAAGAAGCCACTCGGACGGGTTTTCCACCTCCTGGAGACCGGCTGAATCCATGGTAAACAAACCTATCTCATGGGTAGAGCCAAATCTGTTCTTTACAGCCCGCAGAACCCTGTAAAAATGCTGGCGGTCCCCCTCAAAATAAAGAACGCAGTCAACCATATGTTCCAGTATGCGCGGTCCGGCAATCTGCCCGTCTTTGGTTACATGACCGATTAGGAAAACTGCAATGTTTTCTTTCTTGGCGAGATTCAGCCAGGCTGCTGTAGCCGCCTTTAACTGGCTGACGCTCCCGGCCGCTGCAGTAAGTTCCGGAAAGTAAACAGTCTGTATTGAATCAACAATAACAACATGGGGCCGGATCCCTCTGACCTGCTCCTCAAGAATATTCATATCCGTTTCCGCCAGAATCATTATCTTTTCACTTTCCACCCCAAGACGCCTTGCCCGCAGGAGAATCTGCTGCGGCGATTCTTCGCCGGCTATGTACAGCACCTTGCAACCGGCCCTGCCAAAGCCCTGCGCTGCCTGCAGAACCAGTGTCGATTTGCCGATGCCGGGGTCCCCTCCGATCAGCACAAGCGAGCCCGGCAGAAGCCCGCCGCCCAGCACCCGGTCCAGTTCTTTGCTTGCCGTGGGTAAACGTTTTTCCGGGTCAATATCTTTTATTTCTTTGAGCGTTGCAACTTTGCCCGGAGATGCGGTACGCTTGGAGGAAGCGGACCGGCGCAGGACTTCTTCCATTGTATTCCACGAACCGCAGCCGGGACATTTCCCCAACCATTTAGGCGACTCACAACCGCACTCCACACAATAAAAAACCGTTTTTTCCCGTGCCATGCCCTCACCCCATCTATATTTGGCATTTACGAATTTTCTCATCATAGTTCAGCATAAGGAAGCCCCCAAAATGTAAGTGGCCGGATTTTGCATCTTTTGTTACAATAGTATTTATAAGCAGTCACATGTCCAAAAGAAACCGTAAAGGAGAAAATACAATGGCTGAAACAACAGACAAAGCAGTAAGAAACAGGGGTTGGTCTGTCGCTTTTTCCGCCGCCGGGGTCACCCTGACGGCCGGCATAGTATATGCCTGGAGTATCATCAGCAACGGTTTGATAGCCGAGTACAACTGGACAAGTACAGAGGCTTCCCTGCCCTACACAACCATGACCATCGCCTTTGTAGCGGCAATGGTTGTCTTTGGCAAGGTGCAGGACATCTACGGCCCGCAGATCTGTACCGTTCTTTCAGGAATTTTAGTCGGCTGCGGTATGATTCTCTCCGGCCTGGTTAAATCACCCTGGCTGATGGCAATAACCTTCGGGGCTATAACCGGTTCAGGCATAGGAATAACCAATATCTGCACCACACCGCCTGCCTTGAAATGGTTTCCCCCGGATAAAAAAGGCCTCATTTCAGGTATAGTTGTCACAGGAGCCGGGCTTGCTCCCGTACTCTATTCCCCCGCCTCAAATTTTCTGATTATCTCTGCCGGTGTGGCAAAAACTTTCATCTATATTGGCATCTTTGCCCTGGTTGTTATCACGCTGCTGGCGAAATTTATCGTCAACCCGCCTGCCGGATACAAGAGCGGTGCTGCCCCTGAAACTGCGGCATCTTCCCTTGCCAGCAGGGAAATAACGGGCTGGCAGATGATAAAAACACCCGAGTTTTGTAAAATGTGGCTGATGTTTTCCTTTTCAGCGGCAGCAGGGCTAACGATTATCGCCCATGCCGCCATTATCGCCAAGGTACAGGTCAACTGGGAGGGAGGCTACCTGCTTTTGATATTGCTTGCCCTCTTCAACGCCTGCGGCAGGCTTTCCTGCGGTGCAGTTTCCGATAAAATCGGCCGTTTTAATCTCATGAGGCTGGTCTTTATCCTGCAGGCAATCAATATGTTTATCTTCAGCCGCTACCTTTCAGTTGGTCTTTTATCGCTGGGAATGGCAATCACGGGCCTGTGCTACGGGGCTCTTTTCTCCGTATTTCCGGCCGCCACGGCCGACCTGTTCGGGCTAAAAAACTTCGGGGCAAACTTCGGCCTGCTTTTCACAGCCTGGGGGTTAAGCGGCATTATCGGCCCGCTGACTGCGGCACGCGTATTTGATGTTACCGGCGCCTACAACAGGGCCTATTTAATAGCCGGCTGTCTGGTTATTATTTCTCTTATTTTAAGCTTTACCTTTAAAAAAAGGCAAACCGCATAAAACAAAAGCCCCGCCTCCTGTTAAAAGCAAAAAGGGCGCGGGGCTTTTTTTACTGTTTATCCAATGCACTAAATCCTTCTCCCAGAACATCATGGACGTTGCCAAGGACAACAAAAGCCCTGCTGTCAACGCTGCGAACAATATCCTTCAGCCGCGGGACTTCAGACTGGGCAACAATAGTCATCACCATTTCCCTCTCCCTGCCCGAATAAGCCCCTTTACCGGCAAGGATTGTTGCTCCCCTGTCCAAGTCGTACAGGATGCGTTCGGCAATTTGGCCGGTTTTTTCGGAAATAATCAAGGCTGCTTTGCGGTGGCCGATCCCTTCCTGGACAAAGTCAATTACATTGCTGCTGACAAAGAGGGATATCAATGCATACATTGCCAGCTCCAGATTAAAAGCCGCCCCGGCCAGAGCTATGACAAGGAAATCAACCAAAAGCAGGCTCTGGCCTGAAGAAAACCCAAAAATCCTGTTTAAAACCTGGGCAGCCAGCACCGTTCCCCCTGTGGAGCCCTGAAAGCGAAATACAATGGCAATGCCAACTCCCATTAAGATTCCACCGTATAAAGAAGCCAAGAGCAAATCTTCCGTTATCGCAGGCAAAAAGGCCAGTATCTCAACCAGGACGGAAAGGGCTGCGGTACCAAAAATGCCCCTGGCAATAAAACCAAAGCCAAATAATCTGGCTGCTGTAATAAACAAGGGCAGGTTCAGCAAAAAAATTGTGAGGCCCACGGGAACACGAAACAGATGATATAAAATAACCCCAAGCCCGCTGAGTCCACCGGCGGCAATCTGGTTGGGCACCAGAAAAAGATTGAAGGAAGCAGCTATCACGGCAGTGCCAAGCAAAACACCGCCGTACTCTTTAAGAAACGAAAGTCTGCCCATTAAGCGGTACCTCCGCATGCTATTCCTGTTTACCCGCCGTCCGGCGCAGGTAAGACTCCATCAGTGCATCCAGGTCACCGTCCATGACGGCATCTATATTGCCTATTTCGAGGCCGGTACGGTGATCCTTGACCAGTGAATAGGGATGGAATACATATGAACGTATCTGGCTGCCCCAGGCAATATCCTTTTGCTCGCCGCGCAGGCTGTTCAGCTCTGCCTCCTGCTGCTGCTGGTACAAATCCGCCAGTCGTGCCCGCAGTATTTTCATTACCTGCTCCCTGTTGGCATGCTGTGAACGCTCATTCTGGCAGGTCACCACAATACCGGTAGGCAGGTGAGTTATGCGCACTGCCGAGTCCGTTTTGTTGACATGCTGTCCGCCGGCACCGCTGGAACGGAAGGTTTCTACCTTAATATCACCGGTATTTATTACTATCTCCTGATCATCTTCGGCAATTTCCGGCAGGACATCCAGGGATGCAAAGGAAGTATGGCGCCTGCCGGCAGCATCAAAGGGGGAAATCCTGACAAGGCGGTGCACCCCGCGCTCCGATTTCAGGTAGCCGTAGGCATTGGCGCCCTTGATCAGCAGTGCGGCACTTTTAATGCCTGCTTCCTCTCCCGGCAGCAGGTCAAGGATTTCTAACTGGTAATTTTTCCTTTCCGCCCAGCGGGTATACATGCGCAAAAGCATTGACGCCCAATCCTGGGATTCAGTGCCGCCGGCACCTGGGTGGATGGCAACAATGGCGTTGTGATTATCGTACCGGCCGCTAAAAAGCACCGAGAGTTCCAGTTTCTCCAACTTTTTTTGCAAGGCCTTTGCAGTCACGCCGGCCTCGTTCCATAAATCTTCGTCACCCTCTTCAGCGGCCAGGGAAATCATGACTTCCAGTTCGGCAACAATGCTTTCCGCTTCCAAGAAGGGCTCCGTTTCCTCCTTTAACCTGTTTAGTAAAGAAATAACCTCTCTTGCTTTTACGGCATCGCTCCAAAACCCCGCCTTGGCCGTTTGGGCTTGGAGCTCCGCTATTTTTTCTCTTTTTGCAGCCAGGTCAAAGGGAAACACTCATTTCGGCAAATTTATCCTTAAGTTGCTTAAACAAGGATTTAGTTTCCGCTGACATCAGGAGGCCTCCTATCTTCCACAGCACTTTTTATATTTTTTACCGCTGCCGCATGGGCAGGGGTCATTGCGCCCGACTTTTTTAGTGCTGACCGCCGGCTTGCGCGCAGTGGCCTGTTCGCCGCCGGGAGCCGTATCATGGGCAATGGCTACCGCCCGGCGCTGCGGCGGCTCAACAAGCCTGATCCGGAACAGCATACCGACCGATTCTTCCTGTATTTCCTCAATCATCCGGTCAAACATGTTTTTAGCTTCGTACTTGTATTCCACCAAAGGGTTGCGCTGGCCATAGGCCTGCAGGCCAATTTCATGACGCAGCAAATCCATGGCATCAATGTGTACCATCCATTTGCTGTCGACAGCCCGCAAGACAACGGCCCTCTCCACTTCCCGCATTTTTTCGCCCAGTTGCGCTTCGCGCTCTTCATAGACAGACACAACATTACTGAAAAGAGTTTCTTTGATTTCCTCCCTGCTTAAATTCTGCAATTCACTCTCCGGCGGGACGTGCGGCAGCATAAAGAATCTTTTTGCCCATTTCAGCAAACCGGGCAAATCCCATTCTTCCGGAAAGTTTTCATCCCTTGCATAGATATTCAGTTTATCCGCCAGTATTTCTTCTATCCAATCCAACACATTTTCACGCAGGTTTTCCCCTTCCAGCACACGGCGGCGCTGGCTGTAGATAATTTCTCTTTGCTCATTGATAACGTTGTCATATTCCAGGATATGCTTGCGCAACTCATAGTTGCGGTTTTCTACCTTCTTTTGGGCCGATTCAATGGCGCGGCTGATTAACGGGTGGTCAATGGGCGTATCTTCATCCAGGCCGAGTTTTTCCATTATGTTATGAATATTTTCGCCCCCGAAAAGGCGCATCAGGTCGTCTTCCAGGGAAATATAAAACTGGCTGGAACCGGGGTCCCCCTGCCGTCCCGACCGGCCGCGCAGCTGATTGTCAATTCTTCGCGCTTCATGTCTTTCCGTCCCCAGAACATGCAGGCCGCCTACCGAGAGCACCTTCTTCCGCTCGCGACTTGTCTCGGCTAGGTACTTCTTTTTCAGTTCCTCCGCAAAAGCCTTCGCCGCGGACTTGTCTTCGCTTGTCACATCATCCTTTGCCAGGTACTCCTCCAGCCGGCAGCCATAAACGGAGTGGAACTCTTCCTCCGCCAGAACTTCAGGATTTCCCCCCAGCAGAATATCCGTCCCCCGGCCTGCCATGTTGGTTGCAATCGTTACAGCGCCTAATCTCCCAGCCTGGGCAATAATTTTAGCTTCCCGTTCATGATGTTTGGCATTAAGCACCTCGTGTTTAATGCCCTTTTTCTGCAGCAGGCGGCTTAACTCCTCTGAAGTTTCAATGGATATGGTTCCCACAAGAATGGGCTGCCCGGTCCGGTGACGCCTTTCGATTTCTTCAACAACCCGGCGGAATTTACCCCGGGTTGTCTTATAAATCACATCGGGCAGGTCCTTGCGGATCATCGGTTTGTTTGTAGGAATAACAACGACATCCATGCCGTAAATACCCTGGAATTCATTCTCCTCCGTGGCAGCCGTTCCGGTCATGCCGGCAAGTTTCCGGTACATGCGGAAATAGTTTTGAAAAGTAATGGACGCGAGAGTCATACTTTCCCTCGCCACCTGGACGTTCTCCTTGGCTTCAATAGCCTGGTGCAGGCCTTCACTGTAACGACGCCCAAACATCAGGCGGCCCGTAAATTCGTCCACAATAACAATTTGCCCGTCTTTAACCACATAATCCCTGTCGCGCTTCATCAGGTTATGGGCGCGCAGGGCGTTTTCAATCTTTTTGCGCAGGATATTCTTTCTTTCCAATTCTGCGTACTCTGTTTCCGTTACCCTTTCTATTTCCTCATAATTAATGCTTTCCTCACCATAAAGCCCCTTTTCCCCGAGCAGCGCCTCAACCTCGTATTCTCCTACCTCTGTCAGGACAATTGTTTTTGCCTTTTCATCAACGGTAAAATGCCTGTCAGGCTTCAGGCGGCGGACTGCCATGTCTACCCGGGCGTAGTCGGCATGCTGCTGCTCGTCGTCTGCCATCTGTCCTGAAATAATCAGCGGAGTCCGGGCTTCATCAATCAAGATGCTGTCCACTTCGTCAATAATGGCATAATAAAGGGAGCGCTGCACCAAATCTTCTTTATAGTGCACCATATTGTCCCGCAAATAGTCAAATCCGAACTCATTGTTTGTTCCGTAGACAACATCCGAACTATACGCCTCGCGCCTCTCTTTCGGGGTTAAGCCGTGCACAATCAGGCCGACGGACAGCCCCAAAAATTCATAAACCGGCCCCATCCATTTCCTGTCCCGGGCGGCAAGGTAGTCGTTGACTGTAACAATATGCACACCGCGGCCTGTCAGGGCATTAAGATAGGCCGGCAGGGTAGCCACCAGCGTTTTCCCCTCACCGGTTTTCATTTCCGCTGTGCGCCCCTGGTGCAGTACAATACCGCCCAGCAGCTGAACATCAAAATGGCGCATCCCCAGAACACGCCGGCTGGCTTCCCGTACAACGGCAAAAGCTTCGGGCAAGATCTCCCACAGGGCCTCCTGCTCCGCCTTGAACAATTCCTTCTGCCGTTCCTCTAGTTCGCGGCGGGCATCCGGATCGGAGTACATGCGGGCTTCAGCCTCGGCAAACAGCCGCCGCTCAGCCTGCAGCCTTTCCTCCAAAAAATCTCTAAACTTTTGTGTTTTTCCCCGCAGTTCCTCATCTGTCAGCTTTTCCATCTGACCGGCCAAACTGTTTATTTCATCGACCACCGGTTGTATTTTATTAATTTCCCGCTGATTAACATCACCAATCAGCCTGGCTATCAGCCGCCGCATAGAAAAACCTCCATTTTCCCCAGTGTTAAAAGAAAGCAAAGGAACCGGGCGGTTCCTTTTCAGAAGCCAAACTTATTTTATCATTGATTACCGGCAGAAACAAGAAAAACGACAAAAAGACAAGTACCTTCAGCAGGCAGTTTCCTCTCCGGGAGGACTTTTTTCCCCGGAGAGCATTTTATGCTGGATGAAAATAAAGATTCCGCAGGTAATTAAAATATCCCCGATGCTTATCACCTGCCCCAGCGGCAGAAAAGGCAGGTGCAGGGGAATAACATCAGTTAAAAACCACAATTTTGTGTTTTCCGAAAGAAGTACATGGGTGCCGGCCGGGGTGCCTGCCAGTCCGGCCAGTTCAATGGCTCCGGCTGAAACGGGCATTGCCCCGCCGTTTGCCGCAATTGCCAGGAAATTAAGCGCCGTACCGCAGGTAAAGGTCTTAATGCCCGGCTGGGCCAAATTAAGTCCCAGTACGCAGAAAAAAAGTATGTAAGCCGGAAACTGCAGCCATGCCAGTTCAATATCCCACTTGGCAAGCAAATCTATTGCGAGTCTGAGAGCCAAAGCCACCCATACCAGGGCCAGCCCCTTGATGCCGTGGTTTGCAAGCCCGGCCGGGCTGCCGCCGCGCAACCTGCCCACAATAACGGCCAAAACAACACCGAAAAGAATCACTTAATCTCCCCCCTGCGCCTGAGCACCCTGATAAAAGCATTGACAACTTCCTCGCAAAACTGGGTATTGGCGCAGCGAACCAGTTCTCGCGCCGCCTCCTCCTTGGTCATGGGGCGGCGGTAAACCCGTTCCGTGGTCATGGCATCAAAGGCATCGGCAACGCAGACAATCTTTGCCCCAAGGGATATTTTTTCTCCTGTCAACCCGTCCGGGTAGCCCTTGCCGTCCACCCTTTCATGATGATGCCTGACAATATCCGCATGTTCCCCGATATATTTAATATTTTCAATTATCTCCGCTCCCACGGCGGCATGTTCCCGCACCAGATTAAACTCGTCATCCGAAAGACGGCTTGGTTTGTTAAGAATTTGTTCCGGGATGCCGATTTTGCCGATATCATGCATCAGCGCCAGGTATTCCAGCTTCTCCAGAAAATCCTCCGGCAGGCACATTTCCTGGCCGATTAAAACGGCGAGCCTGGCCACCCGCTCCGAATGTCCGTGGGTATAGTGGTCCTTGGCATCAATGGCCTTGGTCAGCACCTTGATGGTGCTGGTATACTGGTTCCGCATGTCCATATACATAATGAAAGTATGCCTGGCCACCATCAGGGGGATGATCAGCAGCAGGACACCGATAATTCCCACATTCAGGTATACTCCGGCAATTAAAAGGCCAAGCGGCAGGGTAGCAAGGTAGTTGGGAACACCCCAGCGAATATTGGTTGTCCAAACGCTGATGAAGGACTTCTTGCTGGCAAGAGATAATGCCGTCATAAAAAGAAACATATTACACAAAAAAGAAACAAAAATACTGGCCAGTATGGGTAAAATATCACCCGGCAGACTGATGCTGCCAACCGTCCCGCCGCAGAGGATAAAAGCATGACCGCCAAAACCAACGGCCAAAACCATTTGCGACGTATTAAAAAACATTTTATACCAGTAGTCTTTAAAATTTTTAAATAACTGGATATGAATTAAAGTGCTCAGACAGGCCCAGGCCGCCGCTGCCGGACCAAATAATATAATTAAGGCCGAATCAACGGCGCAGCTGACGGAAACGGCGCCGTCCCCCTGCGGCAGGGGAATATCCAACTGTTCAAGCAAAATGCGCAATAAAACAAAATAGATAAAATCAGAGAACACCAGTTCCCGCGGGGGCAGGTGGTAATAGAGAAATATTATACCGGCAATTGAAACGGCTAAAACATATACTCTGACAACTAGCGGCTCTTCCCGGAAAGACACATCCGCTCCCCCCTAATTTAGAAAAAAGGACCGACTTAATATGCTTACATCCATTTCCAACTGGCACCACCGGCCAGCACGAGAGCTGCCAGTGCAATCAGAGCACGCAGGATTTTTGCCATTGATTAAGTCCCCCTTTACGGTTATCTCTGCTGTGCTCCGCTCATAGAC
>FZPS01000216.1_pt246 | contig 12785 bp, 13 predicted proteins | sample 1817821 | NCBI WGS metagenome assembly FZPS01 (sample SAMEA104158645, study PRJEB21678) | metagenome | place: Germany | collected 2015-04-21 | reverse complement strand
CATAGCCTTGCATTAGACGCTCTACTCTTGAGCGATTGATATCGTATCCAATGGTTGGATATTTGGTCGAGAAAAGTCTCGCCAACGGCAGGCCAACATAGCCTAAGCCAATAACTGCTATTTTCATTACTTATATATTTGTTGATTTGTTGATACGTTGATTTGTTGAGTTGTTGATGCGTTGAGAAGCCTTCGGCTGTTGATGCGTTGATTTGTTGAGTTGTTAACGACTAAACGACTAAACGAATAAACAAATCAACAACTAAACACCTATAGACTAAACATCCTTCATCCTTTTAATTATACTATTTTTAAGGGCATTGAGTTTGTTAGAGATTGATTGTATATCAGGTTTTATAGCATCAAGATCTTCTTGAGTTATATACTCTAAATCTACTGCTATCATAAGCTGGCAATACAGTTCCATTAAAGAACCGTAGGCTATTTCAATAAACCTTGACTGCTCTTTTAAGTAAGTTCTGCTAACACCTTCAGCTATATTAGATGGAACAGATATTGCAGCTCTTTGCATCTGATTAATTAATCCAAACTTCTCTGACTTGGGTAGCTTTTTAGTAATACGATAAATAGAGCTTACAAACACTCTACTCTCCTGCCATACATTAAGCTTTTCAAATGAATAAATATGCATGTTTCTTTACTATTGATTTGTTGATGCGTTGATGCGTTGAGAAGCCTCCGGCTGTTGATGCGTTGATGCGTTAACAACTAAACGACTAAACAAATCAACAAATCAACGACTAAACAACTACCCATACATAGTTTCATAGTACCTCTGATAGTCTCCACTCGTGACATTTTCCATCCAGTCCTGGTTTTCGAGATACCACTTCACGGTGAGTTCTATGCCTTCTTCGAATTGTAGGCTTGGCTCCCAGCCGAGCTCGTCTTTGAGCTTATTGGAGTCGATGGCGTAGCGAAGGTCGTGGCCGGCTCTGTCTTCTACGTAGGTGATTAGCTCGAGGCTTTCGCCTTCTTTGCGGCCTAGCTGCCTGTCGACTGCGGCTATCATGACCTTGATAAGATCGATATTGGTCCACTCATTGAAGCCTCCTATATTATAGGTCTCGCGTATTCTTCCTTTGTGGAAGATGATATCGATGGCTCGGGCATGGTCGACAACGTAGAGCCAGTCTCTTACGTTTTCGCCTTTGCCATAGACTGGTAGGGGTTTGCGGTTGACGATATTATTGATAAATAATGGTATAAGCTTTTCTGGGAACTGGTATGGTCCGTAGTTATTGCTGCAATTGGTGATAACTACTGGCATTCCGTAGGTATCGTAATAGGCTCTAACGAAATGGTCGGAGGCTGCCTTGGAGGCTGAGTATGGGGAATGTGGGTCGTAGGGTGTCTCCTCGGTAAAGAGGGTGTCGTCGAAGTCTAGCTCTCCATATACTTCGTCGGTGGAGATATGGTAGAACATCTTGCCTTCGTAGTTGCCTTCCCAGGCTAGCCTTGCTGCCTGCAATAGGCTTAGGGTGCCTAGGACATTGGTTCGGGCGAATACAAATGGGTCTCTTATGCTTCTGTCTACATGGCTCTCGGCGGCCAGGTGGAGGACTCCATCTATGTTTTCTTCCTTGAATATCTTCTGCATGGCTTCATAGTCACAGATATCTGCCTTGATAAACTTATAGTTGGGCTTGTCTTCTATGTCTTTGAGGTTGGCTAGATTGCCTGCATAGGTGAGGCTATCGAGGTTGATAATCTTATATTCTGGATACTTATTGACAAATAGTCTTACTACGTGGGAGCCGATAAAGCCGGCACCGCCTGTTATTAAAATGTTTCTTTTCATTTCTATAAAAATTTCTTATTAATTACTTTGGATTAAATTTTTATCAATTAGGAGTTAGGAATGAGGAATTAGGAATTAAAAGCTTCGCTTAATTAGGAGTGAGGAATGAGGAATTGGCTGACGCGTATAATTCCTAACTCCTAACTCCTAATTCCTAATTGCAAAAGATACTCTCCATACTGGTTGTTTTTCATTGGTTCTGCTAGTTCTTGGAGCTTTTCTTTGGTTATCCAGCCTTGGTTGAAGGCTATTTCTTCGAGGCAGGCGACTTTGAGGCCTTGTCTCTTTTCGATAACTTCGATAAAGGTGGAGGCTTCGCTTAGGGAGTCGTGGGTGCCGGTGTCTAGCCAGGCGAATCCACGCCCTAGGAGCTGGACCTTTAGCTCTTCATCTTGGAGGAACTCTTGGTTGACTGTGGTTATCTCTAGCTCTCCTCTTGCGGATGGCTTAATGTTTTTGGCTACGTCTACTACCTTATTGGGATAGAAGTATAGCCCTACTACTGCGTAGTTGGACTTTGGGTTTTCTGGCTTCTCTTCTATGGAGAGGACCTTGCCTTCCTTGTCGAACTCAGCTACTCCATATCTTTCTGGATCGTTTACATAGTAGCCAAATACGGTGGCCTTCTGGTCTTTTTCTGCGTCTTCTACTGCCTTATGGAGCATGCTTGTAAAGTTTTGACCATAGAAGATATTATCTCCTAGGACTAGGCATGCTGAGTCGTCTCCTATAAATTCTTCGCCTATTATAAAGGCTTGGGCTAGGCCGTCTGGTGAGGGCTGCTCCTCGTAGGTGAACTCGACTCCATAGTCGCTGCCGTCTCCTAGAAGCCTCCTGAATCCTGGTAGGTCTTCGGGTGTTGAGATAATGAGTATCTCTCTTATTCCTGCCAACATCAATACTGATATTGGATAATAGACCATTGGCTTATCGTAGATTGGTAGCAATTGTTTGCTAACTCCTTTGGTGATGGGGAAAAGCCTCGTCCCCGATCCACCTGCTAATACTATACCTTTCATTGAATTGTAAATTTTATATTGTTGTATTATTGTTTAGTTGTTGATGCGTTGATTTGTTGAGTTGTTTCTTTGCTGTTTAGTTGTTGAGTTGTTGAGTTGTTGAGTTGTTTAGTTGTTATTTCCGGCTCCTGACTCCTGACATCTGGCTCCTCTCTTGTCTGAACCGCAGATGTAACGGATAAGAACAGATGAAACGGATGCAAAGCCACTAGGGTTTGTTTGTTGAGTTATTTAGTTGTTTAGTTGTTTTTAATTTTCCAATATCCTCCTCTATTTGGTCCTATTCGTTCAATTATATTATCTGACTTTAGTTGCTTCATATTCCACTCAATTCCTCGTACTGATAATCCTATTAGCTCTGCTAGTTTCTTAATAGTTATATATGGGTTCTTTTCTATTTCAATTAATATTTTTCGTTTCGTTTCTCCCACAGTTTCTCCCACAGTTTCTACCACAGTTTCTACCACAGTTTCTACCACAGTTTCTACCACAGTTTTACTTATTTCATCTTCCGCCTGTTCACTTGGAAAGCTCATTCTAATATAATTATCTGAAAATATAAAGCATTCTTTACCGAATTAAAAGCTTCTTATCGTTTATTTGTTGATGCGTTGAGTTGTTTAGTTGTTATTACCGACACCTGACACCTGACTCCTTTCTTGTCTGAACCGCAGATGTAACGGATAAGAACAGATGAAACGGATGCAAAGCCACTAGGGTTTGTTTGTTGAGTTGTTGAGTTGTTGAGTTGTTTAATTGTTATTTCCGGCTCCTGACTCCTGACATCTGACTCCTCTCTTGTCTGAACCGCAGATGTAACGGATAAGAACAGATGAAACGGATGCAAAGCCACTAGGGTTTGTTTGTTGAGTTATTTAGTTGTTTTGAACTCGGATTAATCAAATTATCGGATGGGTCGGATGGTCTCATAGCCTCACAACCTCACAGCCACACTACCTCATAACCTCACATCCCGATTAATTCCTAACTCCTAATTGAAATAAGCTTTTCTATCCAATTGTTGAATCGAGGTGATTTGCTTCTAATTCTTTCTATTCCTATTGCTTCTGCTAGATAATGGCCGTAGAGGGGTTTATTATAACCTTTTATTATTCTTTGTAATCTATGACCTGGAGATGTTTCCCTATTATCATTTATCATTTCAGGATTATCAAATTCTTGAAATGTTTTTATTAATTCATCTCTACCTACTAATTCAGACTTTGGTATATTTTCGTAGAAGATTTCTATATCATTAAAGAGTAAACCTTCAAATTCATGGAGTTGAAAATAGGGTAGAAATCTATATCTTAGACTTTCTGATATATCTTCCTTGATTGCATTCTCCAAAAAATCCATTCTTTTTTCTTTATCTATAATTGACTCTCCTTCTTCCCACTTTGGAAATTTATGGCCTTTGTTTATTCCATAATAATCTATTAATGTTGTTACTATTAACTCTTGCTCATAGAGATATCTCTCTATCTCGCCTTTTAGCACTGACCATTTTACAATCCCTCCTCCTGTCCTTTTTATTAATGGAGCTTGAATATGTATATTATGTGCAATAAGATAAGGTGATAGGATGTGTTTACAAAACTCCTGTTCTGTCTGACCTTCGCAAACTATTATTAATCTTTTCATAGGCCAAGGTTTGTTTGTCCTGTTGGAATTATGTTTCGTTTCCATAATTCATCTATGGTATAATCTTCTATCCAAACCTGAAGCTCTTCTGTCTTTAGCCTATTAAATCTTGTTTCGCCATTGATTTGATCGACTGTAATAATGTCTTCTGGCGAGAAATAGCTAATTAAGTCTGTGGATTGAGTTGCTAAAACAATCTGTGAGCCTTTGTCGGCAGCAGACTTTATCATTGCTGCTAATTTGGATATTGCGGATGGGTGTAGCCCTAGTTCTGGTTCATCTATTAGTATTGTGCTTGGTAGGTTGGGCTGTAAGAAAAGAACAGTTAATGCTATAAATCTCAATGTTCCATCTGAAAGGTCATTAGGACCAAAAACAATATCACTATACTTATCTTTCCATAATAATCTCAATTGATTATTCTTATCTGGTGAGAAATAGAAGTCAGAAAAATACGGAGCAATCGTTTGAATATTCTTAACTATTCTATTATAGACTATCTTGTCTTGCTGCTGAATTTGATAAAGAAATGAAGGAATATTCATTCCATTTCCATAAAGATAATATATATCATTTTCAAGACTGCTTAGTTGGGTAAAGGGAGAATTGATGCTGGTATCATGGAAATGATATCTCCTTAGTCCAGATAGGTGTTTTCTAATATTATTGGCTCTATCTAATGAACTAATCTTTATATTGGCTTCGCTTCCATAATTAGCAATATCCTGAGCATCTCTTTGATAAATCAGGTTTTCTTCTGTAAATACGAATCCGCTTTCTCCTAGCTTCATTATGGCTGAATAACCATTTCTACCTTGAGAAAACTCCATCTTAAATGAGATTTGATCTGTATTCTTTTGACCCTTATGCAATAGTTTATCCTCTCCCCCGCTTAGGGCTATATATTCTTTTAGATTTTGGTTATACAGTCTACTCAAGAAAACAAAGAATGAGATAAAATTACTTTTACCACTACCATTTGCTCCAATCAATATATTTATTGGCTTAAAGGTAACCCTTGCTTCTTTTATAGATTTATATCCTTTAATTTCTATATAGTCCATTTCTTATGATTATTATTTTTTTATTTCTGCGCTTGTTGATTATACTTCGTATGTTTAAATGTTGATGCGTTTAGTTGCTTAGTTGTTTTGAACTCGGATTAATCTGATTATCGGATGGGTTGGGTGGTCTCATAGCCTCATAACCTCATAATCTCACAGCCCCACAGCCCCACATCCTCACATCCCAATTAATTCCTAACTCCTAATTCCTAACTCCTAATTCCTAACTCCTAACTCCGCTTATTTCTCAATTGCATTTTTAATCTTCACTTTCAGTTCTTCTGAATAATCGTCTTCACATATTATTGAAGTAATTATCTCTTTTAATAGCTCTTTGTCTATATTGCCATTTGCTACATGATATGATACAAATTCCATTTTCCTTGCAAACTTTTGTACTATTAATAAATATCCATTATTAATCAAAAACTTCATTCCAAGTGAAATTGCTATTCTCTTATTTCCATCTATAAAAGAATGGCTTTTGTTCGCCACATAAAATAAATGAGTAAGCTTATCTTCAAAGGTTGGATAATAGTCATCGTTTTTTATATGTTCTAAACATGCTTTTAAGGAGTATAGATTCTTTATTCCATATTCTCCACCTCCACTAATTTCTATTGTCTTTTTATGAATTTCAATTATTTCCTCAATCGAATCAAAGTATTTATTCCCCTCACTCTTCGCCTTTTAGTCTTTTGAATACTTGCTCGGCCTCTCTTAATTCTTTATCAAAATCTATACTTCTATCTCCTATAAACCTATCAAAGTCATCAGAGCTTACAGATTGGATATATGACTCTAAACGATGATGGAAAGCTTCCCTAAAATGTAAATCACGCGATGCCATTTTTATTCTCACATCTTCTATAAACGGCTTCTGCAAGGGGTGATGAGCAAAAGTTTTAAATATCTTATCTACTTCTGAAGGGATTAATTTCCTTTTCAACTCTTTGCTTTTAGTTTCTATTTCATAGGCCAATCCTGTTTCAAAAGAAGCAATTAATCTTAGGACTTCCGAATACATTGTTTCACGGGGGTTCTCACCTTCTTTTAGTTTTAATACCTGCTTGTATTTCTTCGCATTTTCCCTAAATATGCTTTCATAGATCATATCTGTATAATATGCATATTTATAGTTCCCCATATCTACATATTTATTTAATGCGGAAGTGAACTCTTTTCTATATCTAGGTTCTTGAATAGCAGTTGCAATGTAATCAGAATCTCTTTTATTTATATATTTTGTATTTCCTCCCGTCCTTTGATTAATAGTATCTATGACAATATCAAGCATTTTACTCCTTAGTTCTCTTGCTTTATTACTCTCTACTAAAAGCATTGCCATATTTAAAAAAGAACGGAAATTGAATAATCCTAGCTGGGTTATTTTGCTCGCCTTATCAATAAGGTGACCAAACTCTAACTTAAAGTCTTTCAAATGTTTGCCCCTACTTAAAACATATCCATTATGCTTAAGCTCATCGGAATATAAACCTAAATAGCGATCAATTGTTGATATGTCAACCTCATAAAAATCAGCTACCATTTGCTTTGTAAGCCTATATTCTCCTTCAAATAACATACCTGTTACGCCAACCTCATCCTGAATACGTTCCATTGCGTACTTATTATTCAAAATATTTTGACGTTCGATACTTGAATCAGTTAATTTACTCATTTTGCTTATTATATAATCACTATTCTTTAGCTAATATTTGTTGATGTGTTGAGTTGTTTTGAGCTCGGATTAATCAGATTATCGGATGGGTCGGATGGTCTCATAGTCTCATAATCTCACAGCCACACTACCCCATAACCTCACATCCCGATTAATTCCTAACTCCTAACTCCTAACTCCTAACTCCTAATTAAACTCCGCTTATTTCTTTCTATTCTTAATTGTTTCTTCTAAATACTTTAGGTCTTCTATATCGGCTTCTCTGGCTTCGAACTCTTTTCGTTTCTTGTCAAATTCTTTATAAACCTTATATACTTTTTCTTCCATCTGCTTATGGGAAATCCTTCCTTTGTTTCTTAGAACTGCTTTCTCATTAAATTCTAATAGTCTATCTACATTATCGCGCCAATAATCGAGGGTGAGGTCTTTTCTATCTTTTACTCTTAACTCGGCTGTTTCCAAAAATATAACTGTAAGCCGATTGAGTTGGTCTAATTCATCTTCTTGTAAGTAGTTTTTGGCTATTAGTATATCCTGCTTTCGGACCACCTTCCCCTTCCAGGATGTTAATGCCATATTGGGCTTTTGAGCATCTGCCCTACTTAGAATTAGCTCTGCTGCAGTTTTATGTGTTATGGCATATAGTAATTTGTTTTGGGTTTCTGCAAAAAACATCTGAGTTGATTTGTCCGTTGAATCATAGTCGCTACTTAATGCAAATAAATCTCTTACCTTTTGATAGAATCGCTTTTCTGATGCTCTTATATCACGGATTCTTTCTAAAAGCTCATCAAAGTAATCTGGGCGACCATCAGGATTCTTCAGCCTCTCATCATCAATTACAAAACCTTTAACCATATATTCTTTAAGGTTTTGATTGGCCCATATTCTAAACTGTGTCCCCCGCTTACTCCTTACTCTAAACCCTATGGCGAGAATCATATCTAACGAGTAGAAGCTTACCATATATTCTTTGCCGTCCGAGGCAGTTGTCAAATAATCTTTGACAACTGACTTCATATCTAATTCTCTCTCTTGCAGGATATTGGATATATGATAACTTATGGATTGCTTAGAGGTGTCAAAAAGTTCTGCAAGCTGGTTTTGGTTCATCCAAATATTACCATCCCTAGCCATTAGGACTACATTGGCCCTACCGTCATCAGTCTTGTATATTATAATGTCTTTTGGGTCGTTCACTGGGTTGGTGTATGGTTATTGCTGCGCAATGTGGGTTAAGCTTCGCTTGATTGTTATTGCTGGGCAATGTCTGTTAAGCTGCGCTTGTTGATTATACTGCGTATGTTTAGGTGTTGATGCGTTGATTTGTTTAGTTGTTTTGAACTCGGATTAATCAGATTATCAGATGAGTCGGATGGTCTCATAACCCCATAACCTCACAACCCCATAATCTCACTGCATAATCAGCTTCAAACTTTACTTAACTCTTGTTCTATTACAGATTGAAATCCTGCTTTTTTGATGTAATCGTAAATTGCCTTTTCTTCTAAATCACTATTTTTATAATCTCGTATAAGTTTAATTATATCTCTACGCTCATTCTTTAGAGATCTATGATTTAAATTAAAGATTTCTATTGTAAAATTGGCTCTACTCCTTTTATTAGTTCCTAGCTTTGGATGTGGAATTATTTCTCCATCTTGTAAATAGAAAAAGCATCCTTCTATTTCATCTTCTACTGGGTTAAAAATCTTATTATAGTCTTCTTCTTTAATCCTATTATCTTTATATCCTGCTCCATAATTATGATCTTTATGATCTACTATTAGGTTATTCCACTCAAATGTGAGATTAGGAAACATTGCTCTTTTTCTAAAATGATCGATATGAGAATCGCTGTCTCTTTTAAATGGTTTTTCTGTATAACCGCTTAAGTTGTTTTGCTCTCTCAACAAGATTATTTTCCTCCAAACTTTCTTAAGGTCTCTAATTGATTCGTCATTCCAAGATTTTGGTTTGCTCCTTTCAACTGATTCTCGAAACTCAGGTGGTGGAGGTGTGACTTTTGATATCTTCCTCATTTCTATTCTTTTAATCGCCTATCCCTATCGATAGTGTAATTTATATAGTCTAGATCCGATTCTCCTAGATGCTCTTTCACCCACTTCATTTGCTTGTCAAACTCTTCTACTTCGAAAACAGGTTGAGATAGCAGCTTGTTTAGATTCTCAAATCTTTTTTCAATCTCTTCGTTTCTAAATGTTGAGACATTGAAAAAGGAGCTTAGCACTCTGTCTATAGACATGCCAAAAGGTGATTCTGCTACATAAACCTCTCTTCCATTTTCTAAGCAAAGCAACTTTTCATTCTCATGACTTCGGATATTATTAACTACAAATGGAGAATGCGTTGTGATAAAGAACTGACAATTTGGAAATGTTGTTCTGAGCCTATCTATAACTGTTATTTGCCATTCCGGATGTAAATGCAAGTCTATCTCGTCTATAAGTATTATTCCTTCTCCTTCGTAGGCTTTGGGGTTATTTGGATTTGCAATTGCTAGTCTTCTTGCAATATCTCCAACCAAGGTTATAAAACATTTCTCTCCATCAGATAATTGGTCGAACCTGATATGTTCACTGGCTTTTTCTATTATTATCTCTCTAGGATTTCTTCTGATTTTTATTTCACCATATCCTGGTAATACACAACTGAGAGCATATCTTACAGTTTCTAACGCGGGGTCTCTATAAGGCTGTTGCATTTGTTCTGCAGATTCTTCTCTAAAAAAAAGGTCGTAATTATCTCTTATTTTTTCATTTTCTATATCTTCCCTTTCTCTAAACCACTCAAAAAAGGCTCTAAAATTACTTCCTGCCTCTAGCGCATTATCATAGACTGATAAAACATCAAGCTTATTAGACTTTTTAAACCTAGATGGAGTTTTGTTTACTATCCTATTTACATCGTAGTAGGTTATTATCGGAAGAGATTCTATTTCTTCTAACTCATCTCTAAGTTTTGTCAGGTATTTATTTAGCTGAGAAAAGTCGGACTTTATCTCCTGAAGATTTTGATATGGCCTATTCTTACTTAACTGCCAATATACTCCTTTATTAAGTTCGACGCTTAAGCTTGAATATGGTTGAAGTTTATTGTTTTCCTGTCTAATCTCTTTCTCATCTATATGGATTCCTGAGGATTTTGGGTTTTTAAATCTATTAATATACCACGAAAGCAGGTATTTGATACCTTGCAATAAAGTTGACTTACCTGCTCCATTAAGACCTATAATGACATTCATCTTGGGGTTTGCCTGAAAATGCAACTCGCTAATAGACTTAAAGTCTTTAATATGAATACTTTTGATTTTCATTATATTGGTGTTTTGTTATTATTGCTACGCAATGTCTGTTAAGCTGCGCTTGTTGATTATACTTCGTATGTTTAGTTGTTGATGTGTTGATGCGTTGGGTTGTTTTGTTTGATTATTTTATAAATAATAGTTTTAGCCAGCCTATAAAGCCATCTGCTTTATCAGAATTGGGATTCAGTATTTTTGATGTTATTGCTTGTCCCATAGGCTTTCCTGGCTCGTCCTGCCATGCTAAATATGTATATATCTTGGCTTTGGCTCTATGAACTTCTTTGTATTTTTGAATCCTTCGCTCTTCTAGTGAGGATAATACTTGTTCTGCTTCATACATTAATTCATCCTCTTCGTTAGCTAATAGCGAGACAAAATCTTCTAATACTCCTTCTTTAATATTATTAGGCATTACCCACACTCCTATACTTGGAGAGTTCTTTAATATTGGTTCCAAAGTCAACCCTTCTGGGTTTAATTCTTCTGGAACATTATGATATCTTTCCGATCTTTTTATTTTATCTTTTATCTTATCCCAGGTTCCGGCTATTTCAAAATCAGCATCTACTACTATTCCTACAGAATCATATCTTGTTGACTCTTCATTTATACATAAATCAAAGTGAATAATTGTACCATCCTTTGAATTACATGCTTCTATTTCAAATGCTTTGGGAATATTTCGAGATTTGCATAAGTTACTAATAACATGGAGGTCATTTCTTCCTTCTACTAACAAGATGTTTCTCTTGTTTTTCATCTCACCTCTATTTTATTTTTTATTGCAAAATCCAATCTTTCTTTATCTTTGAAGACCGTAGATATTATTTCTCCATCAAAGTTTTCTAGCCTTATCAACCTTCCATTATTTCCTCTATCTGATTCTACGAAGCTCTTTATACAGTCTTTGCTATGAGTCGTTGCGAAAACTTGAACGTTTAGCCTTTCTGATAGGGTATATATTATTTCCCACAATTTTACTTGAACAGAATAATGTAAGCCATTTTCAAACTCATCTATTAATAAAAATCCATCTTTTGAATTTAATAAGGCTAGTATTATAGTAAGCACTCTATTAATGCCATCCCCCATAGATGTTAGTCTTAGTCTCTCAGCACTTGAAGATAAAACAATAAATGGTACTCTTCTGTCTATATTCTTTAATTCTTCGCTTAAAAAGTTTATACCTTCTATTTTAGGTTCAATGATTTTTAATGCAGTGATAATCTCTTTATCTAGTGGGGTAAGTGATATCTTATCGAATAGTTCTGGATTTCTATCTCTTGATATTTGATTATTACTTACAAATTCATAAGAATAAGTGGAACTTGATTTATCAGGTAATATCTGTCTTATTCTGCCTCCTAACCTATAAAAAGCGTCTATATGATTGCCCTTTATATTATTACGCACATAAATTCCATACTCAATTTTTGAGTTATCAGATTTTAAAGAGAAGTCTGAAAAGAGGCTTTCTTGCTTATATCTATTATTAAAATAATCATTAGCTTGACTGCTGTTTAGCAGCTTGAGAATTACTTCTTCATTGGAGATATCACTATCATTTATGTGATCACAAGCTATACCTATTCCTTCATTAGCAAACAATTCCATATCTCTATCTGATACTAATGATAGGAAGCTAATAATTCGTTTTTCAATTATTTTCTCTTCTTCTAATGAAGAGGAAAAATCATAAACCTCTCCTCTTACGTCAAGTATATCACTTAATGACCCAATATTCCCACGAGATGCAAAAATAGAAATTGCCTCTAACAAGGTAGATTTGCCTACATTATTCTCACCTACTATAAGGTTGATTTTAGACAAGGAATCTATTTTTAAATCTCTAAGATTTTTATAGTTTTTGATATGTATAGATTTCATATCTTATTTATTTGTTTGTTATTTCTTCGCTTGTTGATTATACTTCGTATGTTTATTTGTTGATACGTTGATTTGTTTAGTTGTTGAGTTGTTGAGTTGTTATTACCGGCTCCTGACTCCCGACACCTGGCTCCTCCTTTATCTGAACTCGGATGAGTTAGTTGGTCTCATAGCCTCACAACCTCAAGGCCTCGTAGCCCCGATAAAACCTATTTGCGTAAAGTACGCAAAGCATAAAATCAGACTTTGTCCCATAGCAAAGCTCCCTTGGTTACATTCTTTTTTGAAGCAACGAAGGGCTTTAATTAAGTTGCAAACATAGGTAATTTTATTGGATAAA